>Ga0073928_10000093_pt1 | contig 200055 bp, 196 predicted proteins | sample PaiPotPPA55metaG_FD_76969 | JGI IMG/M metagenome (GOLD analysis project Ga0073928, IMG submission 76969) | Iron sulfur acid spring bacterial and archeal communities from Banff, Canada, to study Microbial Dark Matter (Phase II) - Paint Pots PPA... ...
CCATCTTCTCGTCCATGGGACAGACCTCTCGCCACGGCATCGCATCCACCTCCTGCCGTGTCTGTTTAATCTGTTACCCATGTTGCCGGTCTATTCTGTTACCGATCCTGCCGGTCTGTACCACCTCTGACCCCTCCCGTGTCTTGGGGGAGGGTTGGGGTGGGGGTCTACAGGCGGTTCTGAATCTCCGTCAGAACCGCCTCTGTCTGCATCAGCGCTTCGAGATCCGAAAGCCTTAGCACGCGGAAACCTTGCTCGCCGAGCCACTGCGTGCGTGCCGCGTCCTGAGCGCGACGGTCCTCATGCTGCCCGCCGTCCAACTCGACGATCAGCATCCGTTCGACGCAGCAGAAGTCGACGATGTACGGACCAATCGGATGCTGACGGCGAAACTGCACACCCAGTTGATGCCTGCGCAGACGCGTCCAGAGGCGACGCTCGGCGTCAGTCTCGTCGCGGCGCAGTCGGCGTGCCTTGTCGCGCGAGAGGGGCGGCGCACTCATAGCATGAAGATTAGGACGAGGAAGCGCCGCAGAAAACAGACATCCAGCGCTTCCTCGCTCGCCCCCCCAACCCTCCCCCAAGACATGGGGGAGGGGTCAGAAGGTCAGAACGCCGCGGGCCCCTCTGCAAGTGGGAGGGTCAGGACGGCGCGCGTTTGCAAAACAGACGACGGATTTTTGTAGGGGCCGTTTGTGAACGGCCCTCGTGCCGACGCCGACCGCCTGGAGCAGCGCATCGAGCGCTGTGCGGCGTTGCGTTTTTCATCGATAGCGCGTCCCGCCCCGTATTACCTTTTCGTTACGACGGTTGTGGAACAAACATCGCGCGGGATAAAATCCGTCGGACACCCCTGAATCATGGCAGTTAATCGCGACCGGCTCTCCCTCATCGAGGACATCTCCGCCATCGGCGGCGACGCCTCCAACACGCTCCGCGAGACCCTGGATAAGATCGTCACCGCGATCGCCGCCGGCATGGAGGTCGAGGTCTGCTCGCTCTACCTCTTCGACGCCCAGCGCGAGCGCCTGGTGCTGCGCGCCACGGTCGGCCTTGAACAGGAATCGGTCGGCAAGGTCTCGATGCGGGTCAACGAGGGATTAGTCGGGCTGGTGGTCGAGCACGGCCAGCCGGTAACCGTGGCCGACGCGATCAGCCATCCGCGCTACAAATATTTTCCGGAAACCGGCGAGGAACGCTACCACGCCTTTTTAGGCGTGCCGGTGCAGGACGGGCGGCAAAAGCCGATCGGCGTGATGGTGGTGCAGACGCTGCGCAGTCGCAAATTCGGCGCGGGCGAAGTGCGCCTGCTCAAGACCGCGGCCAACCAGGTCGCGCAAATCCTCTCGCACTTTCGCTTGCGCGAGACGCTCGCGACCAAGGAAAAGGAACGCGACGAGTACCGCCGGCGGATGATCGAGGCCAACCGCCAGCTCAAGGGTTACGAGAAGATCGGCGGCGAGACCCGGGTCGCGGCCCCGGTCAAGGTGCGCCGCCCGCGCCTGGTCGGACTGGCCGCGGCGCCCGGCTTCGGCCACGGCGTGGCGCACGTGGTCGGGACTTTCTTGAGCACTATCGACCGCAACCTGCGCGCTCGCGATCTTCGCGCCGAGCACAAACGGTTGGAAGAAGCACTCGCGCGCTCGCTCGCCGAACTCGACGCGGTGAGACATCGGATGGCGCCGCTGATGCCGGAGTCCGAGCTCAAGATCTTCGACGCCCACAAGATGATCCTGCAGGACGACGAGCTCGTCGGCCGTATCCGCGACATCGTCGCCTCCGGCTACGCGGCCGAGAGCGCGCTGTTCCGGGTGATCGACCAGTTGAGCGCGCAACTGCTGGCGGTGGCTGACGGATACCTGCGCGAGAAGGCCACCGACTTTCGCGACGTCGGCCATCGCCTGCTGCGCCACATGCGCCAGGACGAACGGCGCAATCAGTTCGGCAAGTCGACCATCCTTGTGGCCGAGGAGCTGACGCTCTCGCAACTCACGCTGGTCTCGCACGAAAACCTCGTAGGCATCGCGCTCGAGTCGGGCGGAACGACCTCGCACGCCGCGCTGCTCGCGCGCGCCTTCGAGATTCCCACCGTGGTCGGCGTCGATCATCTGATGGAGTCGGTGGCCGAGGGCGACAACCTGGTGCTCGACGGCAACTCGGGCATCGTTTACGTCAACCCCGCGCCCGAAGTCGAGCGCGAATACCAGGTGCTGCACAAGCGTTACGAGGCGTTTCGGCGCGACCTGATGGCGGGCGGCAACGAGCCGGCCGCCACGCGCGACGGCAACCGCGTCGAGCTTCTGGCCAATATCGCGCTCTACCACGATATCCCGATGGCGCTGAAGTACGGCGCCGAGGGCGTGGGGCTGATGCGCACCGAGTTCTCGTTTCTGACCTACGAGGATTTCCCCGACGAGAATCAGCAGATTGCGCTGTACACGCGGATGTTGGAGGCGTTGGGCAAGCGGCCGGTGACGATTCGCACGCTCGACATCGGTGCCGACAAGTATCCGCCGTACATGCGGGTGCCGCGCGAGGACAATCCATTCCTCGGCTGGCGTTCGATTCGGATCTCGCTCGAGATGCCGAGTCTGTTCAAGGTCCAGCTTCGCGCGATCCTGCGCGCCGCCGTGCGCCACGACGTTAAGATCATGTTTCCGATGATCTCGAGCCTCGAGGAGTTGCGCCGCGCGCGCGAACTACTCGCCGAGGCCCAGGGCGAGCTCTTCCGCGAGGGGCTGGAGCACAATCCCGCCGTCAAGGTCGGAATCATGGTCGAGGTTCCCTCGGCGGTATGGCTCGCGCCGCGGCTCATCCGCGAAGTCGACTTCTTCTCCATCGGCACCAACGATCTGATCCAGTACCTGCTTGCCGCCGATCGCAACAACCCGCGCGTGGCGCATCTGTATGAGGCGCTTCATCCCGCGGTGCTCTCGGCGATCGCCGAGATCGTCAGCGTGGCGCGCGCGGCGGGCAAGGAGGTCTGCATCTGCGGCGAGATGGCGTCCGACCCGCTGGCTACGCTGCTGCTGGTCGGGATGGGCCTCGACCAGCTCAGCCTGAGCCCGCTTTTCATCCCGGTGATTCGCAAAATCGTGCGCGAGACCAACTATCGCACCGCGCGGCTCATCGCCCACGACACCCTAGAGATGGCGAGCGTGCAGGAAATCAAGGGCTACCTGATCGAGCGCTACCGCGATCTTGGGCTGATCAAGCTGGTGGAAATGTTCCGATAGATGTGGAAAATGTTCCTTGAATAACGGACCTTTTGTACGGGGAGGGTTGTGGATGTGCGGCAGGTCTGCAATGTTGACTTTAAAGGTCGGGATTAGTTTACTCTGACCGTTCGGTTAGAAGGCGCTTTCGCCCAACAGCTCGGACATTCCTTAAGGGTGGCGGAAAAAGGATCTGAACGATGGTGCTATTGGTCTGCCTCGCATGCGTTGCACTGATTGCCGGCGTCAGCGGCTACCTGGTTATCGGACGCAACCGCTATGGCGGCAAGCGCGCCGGACGTCCACTGGAACTAGGCGCCTCGCAAAGCGCGCTTAGCCAGGGTGTGATGCGGCCCGAGCCGTGCCGCACGATAAGGGTCTATTTCATCAAGCCGTCGCGCTATGACGAAAACGGCTACGTCCAGTTTTTCCGCTACGGCGTTCAACCGAATAACACGCTGACCGTGCTGGCGGCGCTCAACGATACCTTCAACAAACGCTATTCGGCCGCGCGCAACGTCTACCTGCAGACCGTGTTGTGGGACGAGATTTGCGACGGCGCGGTGTCGCCGGAAACCATCATGGCGATCAAGGAAAAGGCGCGCGAGGACGGCGTCGAACTGCTCATCGGGCTCTCCGGCGTGCAGTCCAATCAGTATCCGCGCGGCCGCGACCTCGGACTGCAGTTCGTGGCCCACGGCCTGCCCACGATGATGGGCGGCTTTCACGTCAGCGGATATCCCGAGTCGGTCAAGTTCCTCAACCGTTGCGGCATCACCACCATCGTGGGCGAGGCGGAGAACCTGTGGGGCCAGATCATCGAGGATTTCCTGCGCGGTGAGCTACAACTCCACTACTCGGTTACCGAAGGCATCCGCGCAAAGACGGGCCAGGAAGACATCATCGTGCCGCTCATCACTGACGCCCAATTGCCGGTGATCGACGACCGCTATCTGACCCGCTTCTTCAATGAGGCGATGACCACAATTGACACCTCGCGCGGATGCCCGTTCACCTGCTCGTACTGCAGCGTGAAGAACGTCATGGGCCGCACGATGCGCTCGCGCGAGCCTGAAGCGGTGGTGCACTGGGTACGCGACGCGATCCGCTTCCACGGTATCGAATCGCTGTTCCTGGTCGACGACGACTTCTTCCGCAGCCCGCGATGGGAAGAAATCCTGACCGGGCTGGTCGAAGTCAAGAAGGAGTACCCGCGGCTCAGTTTCATGATGCAAGTCGACGTCGACGCTTCGGTCTATGCCAACGTCGCGCCGGGCGAGACCGAGGGCGCGAAGCATCGGCGCAGCAAGCGCTTCGTCGATCTCGCGGCGCGCGCCGGATGCTACCAGGCCTTTGTCGGTATCGAGTCGCTCAATCCCGACAACCTCAATTTCGCCACCAAGTACCAGAACACCGACGACCGCCAGCATCGGCTGAAGCTCGAGGAGTCGCGCGCGCGCGTACTCGAGAAGTACCGCCGCGTGGTCGAGAACTGGCATCGCGTCGGCATCTCCGTGCACGCCGGCTACATGCTGGGCTTTCCGTTCGACGGCCCCGACTGCGGGCGGATCGCGGCCAAGACGCTGCGCAAGCTCGGCTTCGACATCGTGTCGTTCTTCATCATGACGCCGTTGCCCGGCACCGAGGACCAGGTCCGCTACGCCAAGGAAGGCGCGATCATCGACTGGGATTTCAACAACCTCGACTCCCAGCACGTCACGCTCAAGCACGAGCGGCTGGACACCGACTCCTGGATGCGAGCCTATCGCGAAGCATTCACCGGCTTTTACTCCTTCGCCAGCCTGCTCAAGACCATCTTCACGGTTTGCGGTGGGCGCGGCCTTGATGCTGAAGCGCGGCGCTCAACCCTGCGGCAGTTCATGTACTACTTTTTCAGCTATCGTCAGGGGCGTCATCCGATGGTCGGCGGGGTCTGGCAGATTCTCCGACGCGACGTGCGGCGCGCCGCGATAACCGACGACGAAGCCTATCGGCATTACCTCGGCGGGATGCGCTTCGACGCGATTCTGCGCGGTGACGGCGGCGGTTTCGCCGCAGCGCCCGCCTGAACGCGCAGCGCGCCAAGCTGAAGCTGACCGCAAGCTGAAGCTGAAAGTCAGACAGACTATCGCCCGTGCGCGTTGTTTGTAATGAGGCACGCGCCGGTTTCAATCTCACGCTCGCTGGCATCCGCGAAAGACGAGCACGACGGCGGGCGTTTTCGCGTCTGCGAACCCCATATGGCGGCAGCGCAATCCGCGTACTAGGATAGCAGCGCCGATGGATACGCTACAGGAGCAACTTCAGAGTTTCTTCGTCCCGGGGCCCGAGCGCCTTGCCGCAGTGATCGTGCTCTGCGCTTTCGTGCTCATCGCGTTGAGCATCTACGTGCACGGCCCGTTTGGGACGCTCTGCCGAGTCGTGGTCTTCATCGGCGCGATGGCGGTTATCATCGGAGGCACGGCGATCCTGATGAACAACGTCTCGCTCGCGGGGCCGCCCAACCCGGCCGTGCGATTGCAGCGCTACCTGACCATGAACTGGGCCGCCACCAGCGATAGGGGCGACGGTGCCGCGGTCTGCGCGACTCCGGCCGAGCTCGCGGTGCGCCAGCCAGCAGGCGTCGAGCATCGCGAACGCCGTCATCTGCGGCGCACGGCTGCGAAAACGGAGGCCCAGCCCACCGCGGCGCCCGCTTCGACCCCTGCCGCCGCAACGGGCGGCGGAGAGGTTCAGCCGGGCTTTCCCGAGCTGGTGCGAAACTCGTACCCCGGAATCCCGCCCGCGGTGCTGATGCAGGTTGCGGCCTCAACCGTAAGCGGACTTCCGGGATGGCAAATCGTGAACTCGGATCCCAAGACGCTGACCATAAACGCGACGTACCGCACGCGCCTGCTCGGCTTCATCGACGACGTGCGGATCGTGGTGACGCCGCGCAGCGAAGTCGACGTGTGCTCGCGCTCGCGCGTCGGCGAGCCTGGCTCGGAATCGCCGCTTAGCGCTCTGCATGGCGATTTCGGCGCCAACATCGGCCATATCAAGGAGTTCTATCTTGCGATGGCGCCGGCGGCCGACGAGGCGTATCGTCAGGTCGAACTGCAGGAGACTGCGCAGCAGCACGGCGTCAGGACGCCCAAACCCGCGCCTTGAGAGCGGCGGGACTTGACCGCAGACCCCCGCCCGCTGGAACATCAGCTTCAGGACCGAACATAATTTTCAGGAAGCGGTAAGATTCAGATGCTGCGCGAAGCGCAAATCGACGCACTGGCGAACCATCTGGTGAACGGGCTAATCACGCGCGGGATCATCAAGGCGCGCGCCGACGTAAAAGACCTGGTCGCCTGCGTAGTCGAACTGATGTCGCAGAACTTCGAGACCGAAGCCCGCATCGATGACGAGGCCGACAAGATGGCCGAGGAGCAGGCGCGGCTCGATCCCAGGCTCGACATGACCCGGTTGCGCTCGATGATCCGTCAGCGCCTCGCGCAGAAGCAGAATTTTACCCTTTAGCCGTTAAGCGGCGGCGCTGCTCGAGGCAAACCGGATGGCGATACGATGAAACTCAGCGAGGAACGGATCCTTTACCTGGCGCGCGAGTCGATCGCGCGCCTACGCGACGAAAAGCTGGCTGAGATCCCCAACTTTGCCCTCGCCCTGCGCCAGGCTCGCGACCTTATCGCCGGATGGGAAGAGCAGGGCGACGCGATCGACGAGATCGTGCGGCGCAAAATCATCTCGCTCAAACGCGGCGTGGTCGAGGGCAGCGGCGAATGGAACATCCTGTTCCGCCGCTACCGCGACGAAGAATTGCGCAAGAAAGGCCCACGCTGAGCACGGTCGCGCGCGAGGCACACTCGATCCCGCGCGGAGCAAACTCGATCATTATGGATCCCAAGGAATTTGTCGCCCGTTCGGAGGCCTGCCTCTCTCGCGTGGCCAAGTGGCTGGAGGACTTCGACCCCGACGAAGTCGATTACAACACGGGCGACGGCGCGTTGACGATCGAATTTCCCGACGGCGGCCGCTTCGTGCTGAGCCGCCAGAGCGCGACCCTGCAGGTCTGGCTGGCGGCAGGCGCCCACGGATGGCATTTCGACTATGACGCCGCAGGCGACCGCTGGATCGACGACAAGGACGGACACGACCTCTACGCGCGGCTGGCCGAATCGCTGTCCGAGAAGCTGGGACGCCCAGTCGAGTTCGAGGGCTGAGCCGTCATGGCTGAGTGAGAAGCCTATCAGGCCGTTTGACCGATTTAATTTGGTTTTAACCATCTAATTCCCTCTCCCAAACACCTGGTCGTCAGGTTTGCGAGGCCTCAAAGCGCTCTTTCTCTTTGCGTTTCGAAGTTAACCGGGCTACATTGAGCGCATTGGCACTCGGGCTTCGCGAGTGCCAATTGACAATTGATCATCTGTGATTAATTTTCCGAGCGCGGAAATTGGTTCCGCCTAAATCCACATAACATCGAGGCAAGGAGGCTGCTGGTCCCCATGAAAATCAGACCGTTGGGCGATCGCATTCTGGTCAAACGCATCAAAGAAGAAGAAAAAACCAAAGGCGGGATCATCATCCCGGACACCGCGAAGGAAAAGCCGCAGGAAGGCAAGGTCGTGGCGGTGGGCAAGGGCAAGATGACCGAGCAGGGCAAGCTGCTGACGCCCGACGTGAAGGCCGGCGACAAGATCCTGTTCGGCAAGTATTCCGGCAGCGAGGTGAAGATCGAAGGCGAAGAGCACCTCATCCTGCGCGAGGACGATATCCTGGGTGTGCTCGAGTAGCCGCCGCGCCGGTAACGCTCAGCATTTAGCCCACTTTAAAATTTCTTAAAAAATTTCGAGGAGAACGAAAAACCATGGCAGCCAAAACAGTGCGTTTTGCCCAGGAGGCCCGCGAGAAGATTCTGCGCGGCGTCAATGTCCTGGCCGACGCCGTGATCGTGACGCTCGGCCCCAAAGGGCGCAACGTCGTGCTCGAGAAAAGCTTCGGCGCCCCCACCGTGACCAAGGACGGCGTGACCGTCGCCAAAGAAATCGAGCTCGAAGACAAGTTCGAGAACATGGGCGCCCAGATGGTCAAGGAGGTCGCCTCCAAGACTTCCGATGTCGCCGGTGACGGAACCACCACCGCCACCGTGCTCGCGCGTTCCATCTATACCGAGGGGATGAAGATGGTCGCCGCCGGCCACGACCCGATGTCACTCAAGCGCGGCATCGACCGCGCCGTCGAGTCCGTGGTCAACGAGCTCAAGGGCCTCTCCAAGCCCACCAAGGACCGCCGCGAAATCGCCCAGGTCGGCACCATCTCGGCCAACAACGACTCCACTATCGGTGACATCATCGCCGAGGCGATGGAGAAGGTCGGCAAGGAAGGCGTGATCACGGTCGAGGAAGCCAAGGGCCTGGAGACCACGCTCGAAGTGGTCGAGGGCATGCAGTTCGATCGCGGCTACCTCTCGCCCTACTTCGTCACCGATCCGGAGCGGATGGAAGCCAGGCTCGAGGACGCCTACGTTCTTATCCATGAGAAGAAAATTTCCTCGATGAAGGACCTGCTGCCGGTCCTCGAATCGATCGCCAAGACCGGCAAGCCCTTCCTGCTAATCGCCGAAGAGGTCGAGGGCGAAGCGCTCGCGACCCTGGTGGTCAACAAGATCCGCGGCACGCTGAGCTGTGTGGCGGTCAAGGCGCCGGGCTTCGGCGACCGCCGCAAGGCCATGCTCGAGGACATCGCGATCCTGACCGGCGGCAAAGTGATCGCCGAGGAACTCGGGATCAAGCTCGAGAGCGTGACGCTCCAGGACCTCGGCCGCGCCAAGCGGATCGTGGTCGACAAGGACAACACCACGATCATCGACGGCGCGGGCAAGAAGTCCGAGATCGAAGCCCGCATCAAGCAGATTCGCGCTCAGATCGATGAGACCACCTCAGACTACGACCGCGAAAAGCTCCAGGAGCGCCTGGCCAAGCTGGTCGGCGGTGTGGCGGTCATCCGGGTCGGCGCCGCGACGGAGATCGAGATGAAAGAGAAGAAGGCGCGCGTTGAGGATGCGCTGCATGCGACTCGCGCCGCGGTCGAGGAAGGCGTGGTTCCGGGCGGTGGCGTGGCGCTCATTCGCGCGTCGTCAGCGCTGGAGGGGCTGCGCGCCGGTGAGGACGAGAAAGCGGGGATCGGGATCGTCCGTAAGGCACTTGAGGATCCGGCACGCTGGATCGCCACCAATGCCGGATGGGAAGGCTCGGTGGTGGTCGACAAGATCAGGAATAACAAGGGCGCCTTCGGTTTCAACGCGGCGACCGAGGAGTTCGAGGACCTGATGAAGGCCGGAATCATCGATCCGACCAAGGTCGTGCGCAGCGCATTACAGAACGCGGCCTCGGTGGCGAGCCTGCTGCTCACCACGGAGTGCATGGTGGCCGAGAAGCCCGATGAGAAGGGCAGCCAACCGCAGATGCCCCCGGGCGGCATGATGTAGGCAAGTCGTAATAACGACGTAAGCCGCGCGCGCGAGTAATCGCGCGCGCAGCTGAGAACGCAGGCGGGCGGCGGTCCCTTCAAGGGACCGCCGCCCGCTGTTTTTTTCCCCGAGCGCGCGCCGCGCCCGGCGGAAAGTCCCGGCTCAGGTGACGCGAGACTGGCCGCCTCGCGGCCAGCATCGCGCCACGTAGCCGCAGCCGAGCGCGCGACACTCGCGCGCGTCAGCGGGGCCCTTGGGATAGCCTGCGGGCCCGCGCTCGGCGCGGGCCGCGGCTATCCCGCGGCCGAGCGCCCGCAGATGCGCGCGAAGCGCGTGGAGCGGCGGCAGCTTTAGCTGGCGCCGCTCCACGCGCTCGCGCATATAGACGACCTCGGCGCTCACCTCGCGGCCGGGCAGAGCCTCGGCCGCGGCCAGCGCGTAGCATTCCATCTGTACCTGGTAATCCGCGGCTCCGGCGCGCGCATATTTGTAGTCGCTCACCGTCAGCCGCATGCCGTCATCGATTAGAAGATCGATCCGGCCGCGAATGAAGAGTGTGAGGCCGTCGCCTTCGATACTCATGAAGAAGGGCGTTTCGCGACGCATGACCGGCGGAGCGCCGGCGCTGGCGGCCGCCGGATTTTCGCGGCTCCTCGCATAACGGAGCAGGTCGCGCACGAGCGCGAGGCGCGCGGCCGAGTCTAGATTTGCGCCAAGGCCATGGACGCTTACCAGGCGAGTAATTTCCGCTTCGAGGCCAGGAGCCGTCGGTACTGAAGTCAGTTGCTCGAGCACCGCGTGTGCCACGGTGCCCATCGCGGTCGCGCCGCCGCCATCGGCGATGGCGGGAAAACCACCACTGCCCAAGCCGCCTTCCCCCTCGGGCAGTTCGATCTCGTGACGCAGGAAATACTGACGAGGACATCGTTCGAAGTCTTCCAGCGCGCTTGGACTGGTAACCAGCTCGCTAACGGGCGGCGCGATAAAGCCGAGCCGCGCACGCGCCGTCTCTGCCAACTCCGCGAGCGGCGTCGACACGCCGGGCGCGGGCGGTGCGCCAGCCTCCCGTGCGAGCGCGTCAGCGCGCCGCAGGACAATTTCAATCCCGCCGGCGTTGACGATCTTTGCGGCATCCGAAGCGTCGACGAACCCCTGTACTCTCTGGAGCCCAATGGCAGCGCGTACGTGCTTGACCCATTCGGCGCTCATCGCGCCCTCGCTAAGGATCAGCCGGTCACGCGCCCGCGTCATCGCGACGTACAGAACCCGCGCAGCCTCAGCCTGTTCCTGGTCCTTGACCGCCGCGCGATAGGTGTCGACCAGCGGATTGGGCAGCCGGTCGTTGCCAGCGCCAACCGTGTCGCAGACGAGCAGCCCGTGCTCGGGTGTCATTACGATACTTTCGTTGTCGGAGTGCGGCCGGCGTCCGAGGTCCGCGACGATCACTATCGGGAACTCGAGTCCCTTGGCCTGATGAATCGTCATCAGGCGTACGACGTTGTCGGCCTCCCCGGCGATCTGCGCCTGCGGCTCGCGCGGCTCCTCTTGCACCAGGCGGCGCAGATGGCGCACGAAATCGCCGAGTCCGAAGAAGTGATGCGTTTCGAATTCACGCGCGGCTTCCATCAGTTTGCGCAGGTTCGCCGCACGCTGATTGCCATTGGCAAGACCGAGCATCACCGCCTCGAAGCGCGTCAGTTCCAGCGCGCGTTCGACTATCGCGGTGAGCGAGGCGCGCTCGCGCATCTTGCGGAGCGCGATCAGTACGTTTTTGGCGTTGAGCGCCGCGTCGCGCTCGACGCCGAGCCACGCAAAATCTTCGTCGGAGTCGTCGAACAACTCCCACAACTTGCCAGCCCGTCCGAGTGCGGCACGTTGTTCGTGCAGATGCAGTGCGATTTCGAGCAGGCACTGATCGGACAGGCCGAACAGCGGCGAGCGCAGCGCCGCCGCAAGCTCGATCGGATTTTCCGCGTCGTCGATCGTGCCCAGCAGCGCGGCCAGGTCTTTCACTTCCTTGCAGCCGTAAAAGCCGCGACCTTTGATGGTGTAACTCGGCACACCGGCCCGCGCGAAGGCGTCCTCATAGATCGCGACGTCGCCGAATGAGCGCAGCAGCAGCGCGATATCGCCGAATTGCACCGGACGCGCCGCGCCCGTGCGCGTATCGATCACCTGGACTGGTTCGCCGATCATCCGCGCACAGCGCCGCGCGATCGCATCGGCCTCGATCCGGCGAGAGGCGCGCGCGCTGTGCTTCGCACCGTCGGCGTCCTGCCCGCTGGGACCCACGATCAGCTCGACGGCAGGCGCGTCGCCGGCGAGCCGGATCGCTTGCAGCCGATGCTCTTCGCTCCACTTCACCTTGTAGGGCTTGCCGTCTGGATCGCCGTCGGGCCGCATCGAGTGCGCGCTCACCGCGTTGACGAAGTCAACGATCGCCGGGAGCGAGCGGCGGTTCTCGCAGAGCGGCCGCGGCAGGATCGCGAGCGGCTCGCGCGGCCGGTTGAAGACCGTGACGTCGGCGCCGCGGAAGCGATAGATCGATTGTTTTTCGTCGCCCACCACAAAAAGCTCCGGAGCTGGCGCGCCGTGCTCGGTGAGCAGGCGCACGACGCCGTCCTGGATCGGGTCTGTGTCCTGGTATTCGTCGACCAGCAAGGCGCCGAGCGTGCGCCGGTAGCGCAGCGCGACCTCCGGATGCTGGTGCAGCAGGCGGTTTGCGAAAATCAGCAGATCGTCGAAGGTCACGACGCGCTCTTCGCGCTTACGTCGCTCGAGTTCGGCGGCGATATCCGCGGCCAGCGCGGCAACCTCGAGCGTTGCCGGCGCCGCGCGATACGCGCCATATGATTGACAGAGACCCTTGATCACCTCATCGATTTCGGCCAGCACGCCCTTGATGGTTTGATTTCGCTTGTCGGGCAGTTCGGCATCCAGCGCGGAGAGGGCTTCCAGATCCGACGGTTCAGAATCGGCGCTGAACTTTTCGATCGCACGCCGAAGGCCCGGCCATACCACGCGCAGCGCGTCGAGGTCCTGCTTCGCATTGCCGCCAATGCCGCGGGTCGCGAGTAATCTGCCGACCAACTCGATGAGTTGCGCGCGATGCGCGGGAATCTCGGCGCCGAACGCGCGGAGCAGAGCCGCCGTGGTCTCGGCGGATGCGCGAATCCAGTCGTGCGATCGGCCAAGACGGGCGGCGTCGCCGATAAGCTTGAGCAAGACCTCGATCGCGCCCATCTGATGCGTGAATCCATAGAGGCCGCGAGCGCCTACCAGCCGGATAGCGCCAGGCTTTTCTCCGCGTACGGCGTCGGCAATCGAATCGCGGCATTGGCCCTCCAGAAAAGTCATGCTCTGGTATTCGTCGAGGACCTCGAAGCCCGGATCGACGCCGGCCTCGATCGGGTACGCGCGCAACATCCGCGCGCAAAACGCGTGGATGGTCGAGATGCGCGCGAGGCCGAGCGTGCGCCGTGCACGGACCAGCGCCGCGCGGCGCGCGACGTCGCCTTCGCGCGCGATCCGAGCGTCGAGGACCTCGGCAATCCTGCGGCGCATGTCAGCGGTGGCTTTTTCGGTGAAGGTGATCGCGGCGATCCGCTCGGGCGCCAGCGGCTCGCGTCCCGCGATATCGCCGGCGAGCAGAGCGACGAAGCGCTGCGCCAGGACCTCGGTCTTGCCCGAGCCGGCGCCGGCGCGCACCAGCACGTTGCCCGCGGCGTAAACCGCGTCGCGCTGCTCGGCGGTGAGCTCGAGTCTGGCCACGTTACGCTCCCGGCTCGGCCGCCTTGTAGTAACGGCAGACCGTGCGATACGGACACCAGTCGTCGCACTGGCGCGGATCGACATCGAAACGGCCGGCCAGCGCGTCGTCAACCAGGGCGATGATCCGCTCGGCGACCGGATGCTCGCCGGTTTTCTTCGCGGCCGCGCGCCGTTTCGGATCGGGGTCGATCAACGCGCGCTCGACCGGAGCGATTTGCTCCTTGTCGCGATTTCGCAGCACCAGGTAGCCGGCCTCCAGCGTCGCGTCCGTCGTCAACCGATCAGCGAACTCGCTCAGCGCGCCCATCAGGTAGACCGGCAACTGGAAGTCGGTCCATCCGAACTGCGCGCCCGTCGAATCCGCCAACTTGCGATAGCGGTCGGCGCTGCGCGAATTCTTGTAGTCGAGCACGCGCAAGTTTCGCACCCTGCCGCGGCCCGGACGCAGTTCCAGGCGGTCGATTCGTCCCTCCAGCCAGAGCCGCACGCGCCCAGGGTCGCTCAGATCGTTGAGCGCGAAACGTAATTGATACTCGGTCCGGATTTCGACTTCAGGATGTGCCGCGCGATTAGCGATCTCGAGTTCGATGAATTCTTTGGCGGTCTGTTCGATCGACCGCCATCGCAGATCGAAGAAACCCTGGTCGCGCACGAGCAGCCGGCGCTCGGCGCGCACCGCTTTGAGCACCTCCAGCGCGTGCGCGCGCGCGCCGGACGCGTCGGTGAAGTCGATTTTGTCGACCAGGCGATGCAATACGTCGTGGATGATCTCGCCGCCCTCGAGCGGGCTCAACTCGTAGTCCGGCTCTTCGTCTTCGCTGAGCGCGAGGACGCGGCCGGCGAAGAACTTGAAACCGCAGGCCGCAAGCTCGCCAAGCCTGGTCGCGCTCCACGGCCTCGGATCTTCCGGATCGCCGGCCAACATCCGCGCCAGGCGCGCATCGGCTACGACGCGCCCGTCGCGATCGCCGGCACGCGCGAATTTGTCCGGGCTCGGCAAGTAGCGCATCCCCTCATCGTCGGGGTCGGCATATTCTTCGCGCGTCGGCATCGCGAGATACGCCTCGCGGTCGCGCTCGATTGCCGAGCGCGCATCGATCGAGTCGAGCGTCGCGCGCGTCTCGATCGTCTCGGCCTCCGTTGACGCAAGCACATGGTCGGCCGCGGCGCGCGCGAGAAATTCGTCGCGCGACAGGCACTCCGCGATAGTTGGGACCACGCCCGAGGCGGGTATGCGCCGTACCGCGGATTCTCGCCCCGGATCGCCGAGCAGCCGAATGACTTCATCAACGAATGGCGAGCGGACCATCGGAGTGCCGCCCGGCGCGGCCGCCGCGTAGCTCAACACCACGCGCCGCGACGGCATCGAGAGCGCCAGGAAGAAGAGAAAAAAATCTTCGCCGTTGCGTTCGTAACGAGTGCGCAGGATTCCGCCGGCGCGGCTCGGCGCGTTGGCGCCGAAGCGCCGCCTGAGCGCATCACCTAGCGGCCGGTTAAGTGCGAGCTTCACTTCGTCGGGCAGCAGCGGGTCGTCGGGATGGTAGCGCGGAAAAATGCCGTCGTTGAGCCCGATCACGAAGACCAGATCGAAATCGAGCCCGCGCGCCTCGAGCACCGGCAGCGCAAGCACCGCGCCTGCCGCTTCATTGTCAGCCGGGCCCGCGGCGCAATCGAACGCGGTCTCGACCATCGCGGCAAACTCGGGCGAATCCACGACGCGTCCGCCCCCGGCGAGCGCGGCCCAGTGCGCAAGTCCGTCGAGCGCGGCGCGCACGAGGCCCCATGCCCGCGTGGCATCATCGGCGGTCTCGTCCGTATCGTAACGCGCGCGCGCGGGATTGAAGCGGAGCACCTCCAGCGCATGTTCGAGGCGGCTCAGATGCTCGGTGAGCGTGCCGGGCTCGGCGAGCGGCGCCAGCGCCGCGAGCATCCCCGCGAAGGTTGTGCGCGCCCACTCAGCATGGGAGATGCGCCGCTCGATTTTGCCGCGCTCGTCGCTGTCCGCGGGTGTCTTTTCCATCGCGCTTTGCAGATCGTCGATGTGAAGCCGGAACCGATCCATCAGCGGCTGTGCGCTGTTGTCGACGTAGCCGATCTCGTCGAGCGTGCGCGCGAGATTGGGCGTGAGCGCGGTCTGATGCGGCGAGCGGCAGAGCGCGGCTATCGACTCGCGCCGAAACTTGTCGCGCGGCGCGCGCAAAATCTCGACGATAAGCCGCGCGGGCGCGCTCGCGCGCAAGGCCGGCACCTGGCCGAGGTTGAGCGGGATGCCATAGCGACGGAACATCGTGCGCAAATGCCCGGCGTAGGGCTCGAGATCGCGCGCGACTACCGCAATACGCCCTGGCGCGATCGGATCCGCCGATTCCATCGCGCGTCGAATCGCGCGGCCGACTTCCTCGATCTCGCCAAGCGGAGTCGGCGCCTCGACCACTTCGAGCGTCGCGTCGGCGGGCGGCGCGGCGTCGGTAGTCTCGATGAACAGATGCTCGAGCACGAAGCCGAGGCGTCCCGAACGCCCACCGCGGCGCACGAACTCTGGCAGCACCTTGTCCGCGATCGATTCTTCGGCGACGAAGCGGTTCCACGTGAGTTCGGCGAAGCGCCCCGAACCGGCCGGATGCTCGGCGGCCTGTATGGTGAGGGTTGCGTCGCCGACAATCCGGATGAGCGCCGCGACGATCATGAACTGGAGCAGGCTGAAGTCGTAGATCTCGGCGACCTGCAGCTGATGCACCCCGTCCAGCAGCGCCGGGCGCCGTTGGTTGCGCTCCAGCGCGAGCAATTGCTCGAGCACCACGCGTTCGCGGTCATGACGATCGCAGAGTCCGCGCTCGAGGAGCAGGCGCTCGTAGCGGTCGAAGGCGTCGGCCAGGCCGCCAGCACGGGCACGGATACCCGCCGCGCCGTCTCCGGGAGCCATCGCTCGTGCCGCGGCGCGCAGATCGTCCGCGATAAGCGCGGCGCTTTTGAACTGGCGAATGAGCCCGAGGACGTGGTCGGCGCTGCCGAGCGCATCGCGTGCGTCGCCGATCGCCTCTTCGGCGGCGAGCCGTTCCTGCAACTCGTCGAGCATCACGCCGCGCGGGCCGAACTCGCGCCAGAGCCGATCGATCAGTTGCGGGAAAGTCATGATCGGGTAGTCGAGCAAAGAACGGCCGCGGCTATGGCGCATCAGCCAGTCTTCGACTTTCCGTGCAGTCGGGTAGAGCGCAATTACGTCATTCACGGGTCACGCAGTTCACGGTGTCGCAGAGCGCCAGCCGGACATCAAATATACTCCGCCGTACGCCGCTCGTATCGAGCGCCGCAGTGCGCACAGAAAGATTCGAAGACAGTTTGTGAACAGGGACGAGCGGCTACGGCGTGACGGCGAGTCGTTCCACGCGCACGGGCTCGCCGGGGACGCATCCTATCCACGCGACCCATCCGGCATTGTCGCTCGCGTACAGCGGCGCCGGCGTGCCGCAGTAGGCCGCGCGCGTCGCGCCCTGCGAGACGTCGCCGAAGACATGGATATGGCCGAGCGCGACGTAGTCGTAGGCGCTCGCCTCTATTTCCGCTGGCGTGATCGGCGAGGAGCGGAATCCGTCGGCTTCTTCAGTGAAGAATCCATGCGCCATAGCGATATTCCATCGCCCAGGCGCCGGCGCGGGCACGCCGCTGAGCGGCCGGTACTCCGGCGTATGCTCGACCAACGCGCGGCCCCAGATGCGCGTCTCGAGCTCGGGAAAATCGAGCAGCGTGCCGTCGGGATCGAGGATCAGATGAAGATTGCGCGGCAGCAGGTCGCGGCCGAGATCGGCGTAGAGCGAGCGCTCGTCGTGCGCGTCATGATTGCCCGGGATCATCACCACCGGCATCGCGGCCCGCGCGATCTCGCCGAGCGCGAAGCCCAGCGCACCCTCGCTGATACGGCTCGAGTCGAACAGGTCGCCGACGATCAGCAGCAGGTCGGCGTGGCGCTCGTTGGCGATTTCGATAACGCCGCTGAAGGAGCGCCGCACCCGCTCGCGCAACGTGTCGCCGGCCGGACCGTTGCCGAAGCTGTCGCTTTCCAGGTGCACATCCGAGGTGTGAACGATATTGAGCGGTCGCCGCGGTCCGGGGGTCAAGCCTTGTCTCCTGCCGGTAGGCGCGCCATCGGGGTCGCCCCGGCCAAAGGGCCAACTTGAAGGCCCCGTTCATGCAATACTAGACTCGCGAAGGCGGCTATTTCAACTTTGGCGGCCGCCTGATCTCTTTCGCGCCTTGCGGCCGAATGTCGCGCCGCCAAACGGGGGGAACACTACTGTGATCGTTGTAATGAAGGCCAGCGCCACCGAGGCGGAGATTCAAACCGTGGTCGGGATGGTCGAGAAGCTCGACTATAGCGCCCACATCATCCGCGGCGTCGAGCGCACGGTGGTGGCCTGCGTTGGCGAGGAGCGCGGCGAGCAGCATCAGCTAGGTCATCTGGAGGCCGTCGCCGGAGTCGACCGCGTGATGCCCGTGCTGCGCAGCTTCAAGCTCGCCGCGCGCGAGGTCCGCCCCGAGGGCTCGCGCGTCAACGTCGCCGGGGTCGAAATCGGCGGCCGGCGTATCGCGGTGATCGCTGGGCCGTGTGCGGTCGAGAGCGAAGCGCAGGTCGAGGCCACTGCGGCAGCGGTCAAGGCGGCAGGCGCAACCCTGTTGCGCGGCGGCGCGTTCAAGCCGCGCACCTCGCCCTACTCGTTCCAGGGGATGGAAGACGCGGGGCTGGACCTGCTCGCAAACGCGGGGCGGCACGTGGGCTTGCCGGTCGTCACCGAAATAATGGACCCGCACGACATCGATCTGGTCGCCGAGCACGCGGACATGCTCCAGGTTGGCGCGCGCAACGCGCAGAATTTCTCGCTCCTGCGGCGGCTGGGCAAAGTCAAAAAACCCGTGCTGCTGAAGCGCGGGATGTCGACGCGGCTGGAGGAGTTCCTGATGGCGGCCGAGTACATCCTCTCCGCCGGCAATCCCAACGTCGTGCTGTGCGAGCGCGGCATCCGCACCTTCGAGACCGCCACGCGCAACACTCTCGACCTGACCGCCGTGCCGCTGCTCAAGCAATGGACGCATCTGCCGGTGGTGGTCGATCCCAGCCACGGCACGGGCATCTGGTCGCTGGTGATGCCGATGGCGCTGGCGGCGGTCGCGGCGGGCGCCGACGGGCTTTTGATCGAGGTGCATCCGTCGCCCGAGACGGCGCTCAGCGACGGTCCGCAGCAGCTACGGCCCGAGCGCTTTGCCGAATTGATGACGGCGCTCAAGGCAGTGGCCGAAGCCGTCGGGCGCACGCTGTGAGGCCAGGCGAGCCATCCAAGACAGGGTGAGCCATCCAAGAACAGTCAGGTGAGTCATCCAAGAATAAAGCCGCGCGCGCTCAAACCCGGCGATACCGTCGGGGTCGTCTCACCCGCCTCCGCGATCGATCGCGAACATCTCGAGCGCGGCGTCACCGCACTCAAGCGCCTCGGCTTTCGCGTCAAGGTCTCGCGCCATGCGCTCGACCGCGCCGCAATCGTCGCCGGCTCCGACGAGGTGCGCGCGCGCGAACTCCAGGCGTTTTTCGCCGACCCGGAAGTCGACGCGATTTTCGCGGCGCGCGGCGGCTACGGAGCGGGACGAATATTGCCGCTGCTCGATTTTGCCGCGATCGCGCGCACCGCGAAAGTGTTCATGGGCTTTTCCGATGCGACCTTCCTCCTCAACGCGCTGGTGGGGCGGGCCGGGATGGTATGCTTTCACGGACCGATGGTCGCGATGGACTTTGCGCGCGGACTGGGCGAGGCCTCGCTCGATCATCTCCGCCGACTCCTGGCGGGCGAGACGGGGAGCTTCGAATTGCCGGCGCGCGTGGCGCTTAAAGGTGGCGTCGCCGAGGGTGAAGTCGTGGGCGGATGTCTTTCGATGGTGGCGGCGGCGATTGGCACACCGTACGCGCCACCTTTCGACGGCGCGATTCTTTTTTTGGAAGATACCGGCGAGAAAGCGTATAGAATCGATCGCATGCTGGTGCAGCTTGGACAGGCGGGGGTGTTGGGACGGGTCGCGGCGGTGGTCTTCGGCGCCTTGCGCCCGCCCGACGGCAGCGAGGCGGAGCATCGACTAATCAGCGAATGCGTCGCCGAGCAGGCGGCGCGCCTCGATTGCCCGGTGCTCTCGGGAATCGAGGCGGGCCATGGGAGCGCGAACTTTACAATTCCCTTTGGAGTGCGCGCGCAGGTGGACGCGGGGGCACGGCGGCTTAGCTTCCTGGAGCCGGCGGTGGTGGTGTAGGAGCGACTGAATTGGGATGGGGTGAAGTTGAGCAAGCCTTTGCCGAAGCCGTCGAACGCGGCGTAATCCCTGGCGCCACGCTGATCGTGCGCCGCGAGGCCGACATCGCTTTCGAGGGCGCTTTCGGCCATCGCGCGCTGATGCCCGAGCGATCGCCGATGAAGATGGAGACGGTTTTCGATCTCTCGTCGCTGACCAAGCCGCTCGCCACCACGGTGGCTGTGATGATGCTGGTGCGCGAGAACAAGTTGCGCCTGGCCGACCGCGTCACGCGCTTTTTTCACAACTTCGGCGTTCACGATAAGGGCCACGTGACCTTCCGTCACTTGCTGGCGCACTGCTCGGGGCTCGCCGCGTGGCGGCCGTTCTTCCAGCAGGTCGTGGAGGTCGAGAAAAGCGGCAAGGTCAATTTCATGGCCAGCCACGGCGCCAAGGAATGGGTCTACGAGGAAATTCATCGCGAGAGGCTCGAAGCGCCGTCGGCCACCAAGGCGATCTACTCTGACCTCAACTTCATGCTGCTCGGCGAGGCGGTCGAGCGGGTCGCCGGCGTCGCGCTCAACCGCTTTTGCCGCGACCGCATCTTCCGCCCACTCGGCATCCGCGCGACCGACTTCATCGACATTTCGCTGGTGCGCTCGCGCCGGCTCGAGCCGGTGGCCGAGATGTTCGCGCCGACCTCGTTCTGTGCGTTCCGCAAGCGGCTGCTGGTCGGCGAGGTGGACGACGAAAACGCGTACGCGATGGGCGGCGTGGCGGGACACGCGGGGCTGTTCGCGCCGGTGCACGACGTCGACCGTATCGCACGGGAGTTGCTCGCCTGCTACGCAGGACGCTCCGAGTGGCTGCCGCAGAAGGTGGTGCGCGAGTTCTGGACTCGCGACACCACGGTCAACGGATCGACCTGGGCGCTCGGATGGGACACGCCGTCGGTGCAGTACTCGAGCTCGGGGCGTCATTTCTCGCCCACCGCCGTCGGCCATCTCGGCTTTACCGGCACTTCGATCTGGATCGAGCCCGAGCGTGCAATTTCGATCTCGCTGCTCACCAACCGGGTGCATCCCCGTCGCGACAACCAGGCCATCCGCGACTTCCGTCCGCGTATCCACGACCTCATCATGGAAGCGATCGACGCAAATAAGTAGGCGCGCGCTCTGACTGATACGACCGTGAACAGTGAAAAATGCCGCCATTGAATAAGAGCGGAACAGACGCGGCGTCGGAGCAGCCGCGAGCGCAAACTCCAGTGACTGACCCGGTATGCGGGATGAAGGTCGATCCCGCGACCGCTCGGCACTCGTACGTCCACGACGGCGTCACATACTACTTCTGCAGCGACGGATGCCGCGCGAAATTCGCCGCCGCGGGCGGCTATACCTGCCCGATGCATCCCGAGGTGCGCGCCGACGCACCCGGCGCGTGCCCGAAGTGCGGGATGGCGCTCGAAGCGCCGCTCGCGGCCGTATCGCCCGGCGCGATCGAGTATGTCTGCCCGATGCATCCCGAGGTCGTCCGGGACCATCCCGGCAATTGTCCGAAATGCGGGATGGCGCTGGAGCCGCGCACCGCCGCCGCCGAAGAGGCGCCAAATCCCGAACTTGCCGACATGACGCGGCGTTTTTGGGTGAGCACGGCGCTCGCGGTTCCGCTGCTGCTGATCTCGATGTCAGATATGCTGCCGGGGCATCCGCTGAGGCGCGCGCTGGGCGACGGGCCGTTCGTGTGGCTTCAGCTTTTGCTCGCGACACCGGTGGTGCTATGGGGCGCGCAACCATTCTTCGAGCGCGGATGGCGCTCGATCGTCAATCGCCATCTCAACATGTTCACGCTGATCTCGCTCGGCGTTGGAATTGCCTACGCCTACAGCGTGGTGGCCGCGATTTTTCCCGGCCTCCTTCCGCCGACGGCGGCAGACGCGTCCGGGATGGTGCCCGTCTATTTCGAGTCCGCCGCGGTGATCACCGCGCTGGTGCTGCTCGGTCAGGTGCTCGAGTTGCGTGCGCGCAGCCACACCGCCGGTGCGATCCGGGCGCTGCTCAAACTCGCGCCGAAGACCGCGCGGCGGCTCCGCGACAACGGCGTCGAAGAAGACGTCGCGCTGAGCGAGGTCAAGGTTGGCGATCGGCTGCGCGTGCGCCCCGGCGAGCGCGTCCCGACCGACGGCGTGATTATCGAGGGCGAAAGCGCGGTCGACGAATCGATGTTGACCGGCGAACCGATCCCGGTGCTCAAGCGTCCGGGCGACCGCGTCGTCGGCGCCACCGTCAACACGAGCGGCAGCTTCGTGATGCGCGCCGAGCGGGTCGGCGCCGATACGCTGCTCGCGCAGATCGTGCGGATGGTGGCCGACGCCCAGCGGAGCCGCGCGCCGATTCAGCGCCTGGCCGACGTCGTGGCGGGCTATTTCGTTCCGGCAGTAGTGGTTTGCGCGGTGCTCACGTTCATCGGATGGCTCGTCGCGGGACCTTCTCCCGCGCTCGCGCACGCGATCGTCGCCGCAGTCGCCGTGCTGATCATCGCCTGCCCCTGCGCGTTGGGGCTGGCGACGCCGATGTCAATCATGGTCGCCACCGGGCGCGGCGCGAGCGCCGGTGTGCTGGTGCGCGACGCCGAGGCGCTCGAGCGGCTCGAGAAAATCGACACGCTGGTGATCGACAAGACCGGCACGCTCACCATCGGCAAGCCGGCGTTGACCGCCGCGATCGCGCTCGCGCCGTTCGACGAGGCCGAATTGTTGCGGCTTGCCGCGTCGGTCGAGCGTTCAAGCGAGCATCCGCTCGGTGCGGCAATCGTCGCGGGCGCCGCGGCGCGCGGGCTCAAATTCTCGGACGCCGTCGAGTTCCGCTCGCTCGCGGGCAAGGGCGTGAGCGCCCGCGTCGACAGCCACAGCGTTCTGATTGGCAATGCCACGTTGATCGGCGAGAACGGTATCGATCCCGGCGAGCTTGGCGCGCGGGCCGTAGAATTGCGCCGCGACGGCAACACCGTGATGTTCGTCGCGATCGACGGGCGCGCGGCGGGGCTCGTCGGCGTGGCCGATCCGATCAAGGAAAATGCCGCCGAGGCGCTGAGCGCGCTCCGCGCCGAGGGCGTGCGGATCGTGATGCTCACCGGCGACAACCGCGTCACCGCCGAGGCGGTTGCGCGCCGCCTGATGATCGACGAAGTGCACGCCGAGGTGCTGCCGCAGCGCAAGGCCGAGGTCGTCCGCGAGCTCAAGGTGGCCGGACGCGTGGTCGCGATGGCCGGTGACGGGATCAACGACGCGCCGGCGCTGGCGGCGGCCGATGTCGGGATCGCGATGGGCACCGGCACGGATGTCGCGATGGAGAGTGCGGGCGTGACGCTCGTGCGCGGCGACTTGCGCGGGATCGTGCGCGCGCTGCGGCTCAGTCGCGCGACGATGCGCAACATCCGCCAGAATCTCTTCTTCGCGTTCATTTATAACGTCATAGGAATTCCGATCGCCGCCGGCGTGCTCTATCCGTCGTTCGGGGTGATGCTCAATCCAATGATCGCGAGCGCCGCGATGAGCCTGAGCTCGGTTTCGGTCATCGCCAACGCGCTGCGCCTGCGCACCCTGAGGCTCTAGTATCGATGTCTGACGCGATCTCCACAGAATCGGCGGCGCGGATGGCGCGCGTGCCGAGCGACGTTCGCCACGTCCATCTGATCGGCGTCGCGGGGACCGCGATGGCGGCGTTGGCCGGGATGCTGGCCGAGCGCGGCTATCGCGTCACCGGTTCCGACAACCAGCTCTACGAGCCGACGGCGTCACTGCTGGCGGGGATGCGCGTCGAGGTGCAAAAAAGCTTCGGCCCGCAAAACCTCGCGCCTGCGCCCGACCTGGTTGTGGTCGGCAACGTCGTTCCGCGCGCCAATCCCGAGGCCCAGGCGCTGCTCAAAAGCGGCCTGCCTTATCTCTCGATGCCCGAAGCGCTGTGGCATTTCTTCCTCGGCGAGAAGCGGGTCCTGATGGTCGCCGGAACACATGGCAAGACGACTTCGACCGCGATCATGGCGCACGTGCTCAACGCTGCCGGACGCGATCCCTCGATGCTGGTGGGCGGCGTGGCCAAGGACCTCGGTTCCAACTACCGGCTCGGCGCAGGCGGTGATTTCGTGATCGAGGGTGACGAGTACGACACCGCGTTTTTCGACAAGGGGCCGAAATTTCTCCACTATCGGCCGCAGGGCGCGATCCTGACCGCGGTCGAGTTCGACCACGCCGACATCTATCGCGACCTCGAGCACGTAAAATCCTCGTTCAGCGCGCTGGCGGCGCGGATGGAGCCCGCGGGCGTGCTCGTGGTTTGCGCGGATTCGCCCGCCGCGCTGGAGGTGACGGAGCGCTCGCGCGCGCGGCGTATAACGTTCGGCCTTAACGCGGGCGAGTTTCGCGCCGCCGGCGTGAGCGTCGGAGCGGACGGCGCGCGTTTTTCGATCGAGCGCGAGGGCAAGACGGTCGCCGATGGATTGCGATTGCCCATTGGCGGCCGAATGAACGTCGCCAACGCGCTCGGCGTCGCGGTGCTGCTGGGCGAATTCGGCGTCGGCGCGGACGAGGTCGCGCGCGGCCTGGAATCGTTTCGCGGCGTGGTGCGCCGCCAGGAATTGATCGGCGAGGCGCGCGGCGTCGCCGTGGTCGACGACTTCGCGCATCATCCGACCGCGATCCGCGCGACGCTTGCGGCGATCGCCGAGCGTTTCGCCGGCCGGCGTATCCTGGCCGCCTTCGAGCCGCGCTCCAATACCGCGCGCCGCAACGTCTTCCAGGCCGAGTTCGCTGCCGCCTTCGACCGCGCCTCGCGCGTCTACCTGGCGCCGGTCTATTTCAAGGACAATGATCCGATTGCGGCGGACGGCCGCCTCTCGGTCGAAGACCTCGCGGCGGATATCGCGCGGCGCGGGCCAGCCGCGTTCGCCTGTGCGTCGACCGACGACATCCTCGCGCGGATGCTGGCCGACGCGCGCGCGGGCGACGTCGCGCTCGTGATGTCGAACGGCCCGTTCGACAATCTGAAGGAGCGGCTGCTAGCCGCGCTTAAGACTCCAGATTAGCAATTCGCGCGCGAGCGACGGTCGTACTGGCGCGGCTACGCCACCTTGCGAAGCGGCGCACGCTTCTCGGCGCTCGCGTCAACAACCTCGTGCGCGACTTCAGTGTCGTGCGCGACTTCGATTCGCAGGCCGCCAACCGTGCGCGCCGCGAAGTTGTACAGCGCGCATCCCAGCCCGACCAGGAAGTAGGTCGCCAGTGCATAGAAGAACGGAACGAACAGCAGGATCATGAAGTGCTTGAGCGGCAGATGGACCGAGAACGCCCAAGCCGCCCCGGCGAGCGGCCAGGTCGCGGCGAGGACGGCGACGAACGCCATGATGGCGGTGATTTTGGCCGCCTGCTTCGAGTGAATCGACGTTATCTGCGATGTGATTTTCATAATTACCCCGTGCTCCCCGAGTCGCCACCCTTTGCAGAAACTGGGCTATGACGGGCGGCGCCGATGCACGACAGTCTATTCTTCGCGTCAGGCGACGCAAGAGCTAAAACGTCTTAAAGAGTGTATAAAGTTGAGACTGCGATATAAAACTTATCCGGAAAGTGAGCGCAGTATCTCGTCCAGATCGGTCTCGGCCAACGAATTGCGCACGATTTCTGCCCCTTTCAGCGCTGCCGGACGGGCGCTATGACAGAGCGCCAGCACTCGCATCCCTGCCCGCCGCCCCGCCTCTACACCGGCGACCGTGTCCTCGATGACGAGACATTCGGCCGGCTCGAGCGGCGGGCGCAAGCGCAGCAGGAAGCCCAGCCGGCCCATCGCTTTTTCGAAACCTTCGGGTGCGGGCTTGCCGTGCTCGACGTCTTCGGCCGCGATGATGTCGGCGAAAAGCTCGCGCACGCCGGCGCGCCCCAGGATGAGTTCCGCCTCCACCCGCAGCGTGCCGGTCGCCACGATCAGCGGAAAGCGCGCCGCGCATAGCCGCACGAAATCGGCGGCGCCGGGAAAAGTCACGTCGCGGCCGGCAATCATCTCCTGGTAGATGGCAGCTTTCCGCTCGATGAGCGCGACGAGCACGTCGTCGGGCGCGGCGCGGCGGTTTTCGCGCAGCACCGTGGCGAAGCAATCGCGGTCGTCGAAGCCGATAAGCCGGCTGAAATATTCGGCGCGGTCGAGTTCAATTCCCTCGGCGCGGAGCACGCGGGCGAAGGCCTCGAAGTGGAGCGGCTCGGTGTCGGCGAGCGTGCCGTCGAGGTCGAAGATGATTGCGCGGATCATCGGGCCTTTCTGACCTCCTCCCCCGTGTCTTGGGGGAGGAATGAGGTGGGGGTCGAGCGAGGAAGCGCCGGATGACTGTTTTTCGCGGCGCTTCCTCGTTCTGGTTTTTGTTGCGCCGGAAAGAGGCGGTTCTCAGAGAGATTCAGAACCGCCTCGACCCCCACCCCAGCCCTCCCCCAAGACAATCGGGGGAGGGAGTCACATGCACAGATTTCTCTCATTCTACTTCAGCAGCGCGACGATCTCGCGCTGCGCCTGACCGGCGCTCACTTCGCCGCGGCCGTCCTCGATCGTCATGTCGAGTTCGCTGCGCACGCCGAAGCGTCCCGGCAAATAGATTCCCGGCTCGACCGAGAAGCAGGTGCGATCGATGAGCGTGCGATGGTCGTGCGTTTCGAGCGAGTCGAGATTGGCGCCGGTGCCATGGACCTCGCGGCCGATCGAATGGCCCGTGCGATGGACGAACTGTTCGGCGAAGCCGGCGCGTTCGATCACCCCGCGCGCGATGCGGTCGGCGTCCTCGCCGCGCACCGCTTCTCCCGCACCTACGTGGGCGCGGATGAAATCGACCGCGGCGTCGCGCGCCTTGGCCACGATCGCAAAGACCCGCGCGTATTCCTCGGGCACTCGCTCGCCCGCGAACGCCATCCAGGTCAAATCGGCGTAAATGGCGGCGGCGCCAGGCTCCTTGGCCCACAAGTCGAGCAGCACCAGGTCGCCGCGCCGAATCGCGGTATCGGCGGCGGACGAAGGTTCGAAGTGCGGGCGCGCGGCGTTGGCGTTGACCGCTACGATCGGCGGATCGTCGGCGACGAGACGATGCGCGGCGAAGCGCGCGAGCACGAATTGTTGCGCCGAGTATTCGCTGACCGGCGCGCCTGTTTCGATAGCGTGCGCGATTTCGGCGAAGGTTTCGTCGACCACGCCGCGCACTATCGCGGCGGCGCGTCGATGGCTCTCAAGTTGCTCTGGTTCGAGCCGCGCCTCGAAGCGCTGAATCAAATCGGCGGCCGACACTACCTCGACGCCGAGCGAGCGGACGATTTCCACCGTGCCGGCATCGACGCGGGCGACGTACGGAATCGCGCATCGCGGCGAGTAGTTCATCGCGATCCGCCGCGCGCCGGCCAGAAATTCTCCGAGCGCGGCGAGCATCCCGTCCGCCGAACGATAAACAACCGTCTCGATTCCCAGCTCCGCCAGGCGCTCGGCCTCGACCGCCGAAACCAACGCGCGCGCCGCCCCGTGCGCCGGCACATAGCAGAACCATCGCCGAGTCGTTATGCCTTCGCTGTTAACGCCCAGGATGCGATAGGCGAGCGGATCGCTGTGGCGAAAATCATAGAACAGCCATCCGTCGAGCGCGGCGTCGGCCAGCGCGCGGGCAATTTCCTCGAGCCGTCGCATCGCGGATGCCGCCCTAACCCGAGTGGGGCCGCGGCACGCCCGGCGCGGCGGGCTTGAAGCGCTCGCCCCAGACGTGGACGCGCGTCGGATCGATACGCACGACGGGATTGTTCTCAATGCTGAGCGCCATCGCGCGATACTGCGGATACTTGTCGCGCAGGTGCCGCAGCGCGAGCAGGTACTCCTCGCGATCGTCGACCACGCCGGCGTAGCCGTGGATCAGCACGTACGCGAGATTGCTCCAGTGCTCCTCGTAGTGGTCGACGACCAGCGCGACGTTGGGGTTGGCCGCGATATTGCGCATCCGGCGCAGCGCCAGCGCGCGTCCGCGTTTGGGCTTCTCGTCGATAGCGAAGTAAAAGCGCGCGCCGTCGAACCAAAAACACAGCGGCACATTGTGCGGGACCCCCTCGGGGTCGGCGGTGGCGAGATGTCCGATACGCTCGAAGGTCAGGAAGTCGCGCACCGCGGCCATCGTCAGCAGTTCGATCGACTCCGTGGGCATCAGCGTTCCTCGCCGAACAGGAACAGCGAAACGGCCAGGATGGTGAACGTCATGTTGGGAATCCACGCGGCGAGCCACGGCGCCATCAGCCCCGAGCGGCCGAGCGACGAGGTCAGCCCGAACATCAGCCAGTAGCCGAAGCCGATCGCGATCGCAAGCGTGAAGCTGCGCCCGATGCTGAGGCTCCGCGGCAGCGGGTCGAGGCTCAGCGCCAGCCCTAGCGCCGCCATGATCACGCACGCGAGCGGCATCGCATACTTAAGATCGCGGTCGACGAAATAGCCTCCCGGGTCGAGCCCCTTGTGCCGCAGGTTGTGGATATACGTGTCCAGTTGCCAGAGGCTGAATTCGTCGGGATCCATCCGCAGCAGGTTGAAGTCAGCGGGGTTGACGTCGATTCGAAATGGGCCGGGCGCGGTCGGCGCGGCCTTGCCGTCGGGCAGCAGCTTGAACGCCGTCAACTCAACGGGACGCCAATCCCGCCCGTTCCACTCTGCCGCGGGAGTGTGCTCCACCTGCGTGAGCAGGTAGTCGCGGCCGACACGATAGAGCGTGACGCCGTGGAGCATCTTTTTATGGCCGTCATAGTCGTCTGCGCTCATGAAGCCGTCGGTCACACGCACCCAGATGCGGCGGTTGAAGAAGATGCCGTAAATTTTGCGGCGCTGCAGTTGCACCTGGTAAAGATGCTTCGCCTCACGGGTGGCGACCGGCACCACCGTTTCGCTGATCGCGAAGTCGGCGATCGAAACCATCGCCGCCAGCAATAGCACCGGCACCGCCATCTCAAAGCGGCTGATGCCGAGTTGCTGGCAGGCGAGCACCTCGCCGGTGCGATTGAGCAGCGCGAAGCCGAGCAGCACGCCGGCCAGCGAGGCGACCGGGAGCAGTTGCGAAATGATCAGCGGGAGCTTCAGCGCGAAATATTCCAGGCCCAGCAGGCCGAAGCCGCCGTAGCGCATCAGGTCGTCGAACCGGTCGAAGATGTCGCCCAGCAGATAGGCGGCCGTGAAGGCCGCCAGACAGACGAAGAACGGGCCGAGGAAGTGGCCGCCCAGGAAACGGTCGAGTGTGGGCGAGAGCCGCGGGCGCAGTTTCATGCGGCCTCCTTGTGACCGAAGCGCTCGATCAGGTCCCAGATGAGGTCGCCCGGCCCGCGCCCCTGGTCGGCGCGGTCGGTCGCGCTGCGGTAGAACATCCATACCGCGAGTCCCAGGAACACCATGTCGGGAATCGCCATCGCGGCCAGAGCGTTGAGCAACCCGCGCTCGGCCAGCGTCCGTCCGAGCCGCATCAACATGTAGTACAAAAAGAACAGCGCGATCGCGACCCCGAAGCGCTCCGATTGGCCGCCGCGCGCGGGCTTGAGTCCCAGCGGCACGCCGAGCAGCGCGAACAGCAGCGTCGCTAGCGGCACCGTGAACTTGCCCGCCATCTCGGCCTCCGCCATGTGGTCCGGCTGATGCGCCGCGCGCGCCCTGGCGATCACTCCCTTCAGCTCCCCGTAGGGCATCTGTTCGGGCTGCGGGGTGTTGTCGGCCAGTCCGCCCTGCGGCTCCACATTGAGATCATAGATGAGGAAGCTGGTGATGTGACTGTCGTGGGTGGAAGGGTCGACGCCGAAGACCGATCCGTCGAACAGGCGCAGCGTGATGTTTTCGTTGTGTTCGTCGGGCACCACGATCCCGCGCTCGGCGATGATCGTGTTCTGCTGCGCGTTGCTGCGCGCGTCGGAGATCAGCACACCTTGCAGCGAGCCGTTGTTGTTCGAGATGTGATCGACGTAGAGCACAAGTCCGGGGAAGCTGCTGTCAAAGATTTTCTCTTTGAGCCCGGCGGTCGAACGCGTGCGGGTGAGCCGGTAGAGCTCGGCCTGAAGATTGGAATTGGCCCACGGACGTACGGAAAACGCGAACCAGCTCGCCATCGCGTAAACTACCATCGCCACCGCGATCACCGGGATTGCGAGACGGTACAGGCTGATGCCGCAGGCGCGCGCGGCGATAAGCTCGCGGTCGCCCGACATCCGTCCGAAACCGAGCAGCACGCCGAGCAGCACCGCCATCGGAAACGTCAGCTCGAGAAAGGCGGGCATGATGAAGCCGATGAGGCTCATCACCTGGCCCAGGCCGACGCCGTGATTGACCACCATCTCGGTCAGCTTGAGCAGTTTGCCAGTGACCAGCGCGAAGGTCAGCAGTCCGACGCCCATCACGAAGGGTCCGATGATCTCGGCGGCGACGTAGCGGTCGATGATTCGCGGCTTGAGCATTGGCAAGAGACGCACCGGCGCGCAAGCGTATCGTAAGTACGCAGATCAGTGTAGACGGATGCGTCGCGCGATCAAAGAAAGGGCAGGCGGGAGCGCCGGCAGGCGGCCGCCCGCCACGCGCGGCGACAGGGTGAACCCTGTCGCCGCGCGTGGCGGCCGACTATGATCGGGCGGCGATGAAGTATCGCCGTCCGTTACCGCCGAGCGGTCCGCGGCATGCCCGCCCCAGGGGCGGGCATGCCGCGGGACCGCCGCGGCCGCCGAATGCTGCAACGGCCGCGCCGCCGCCGCCGGAGGCGGCGGCGCGGGCATGGCAGCGGCACGGAGCGCAGGAGCGCTGGGCGCCGCCGGCCTCGGCGGCGCCCGACGCTCCGGCGCGCGACGCATCGGCGCGTGACTTGGTCTTCGGCGCGGAGCCGGTGCATGAGCTTATCGCCGCCGCGCCTGGCTCGGTGCGCACGCTCTACGTGCGCGCCGACTTGCAGGCGCGCTTCGCGGGCGATAGCGAACGCGTGCGCGCCGCCGGCGGCCACGTGGTGGCGGCCGAGGCGGCGGCGCTCGCGCGGATGGCGGGTGGCGAGTCGCGCCATCAGGGCGTCGTCGCCCTGATTCGCGAATACAGATACGCGGCGTTCGAGGACGTGGTGGCGGCGGCGCCTGACCCGCTGCTGCTGGTGGACGGCGTAACCGACCCGCGCAACCTGGGCGCTCTTTTACGCTCGGCCGAGGGCGCCGGGATAGGGACGGTGGTGCTCGCGCGCGACCGCACCGCGGCGGTCACGCCGGCGGCGATAAAATCGTCGGCGGGCGCATGGGTGCATCTTAAGATTGCGCGATGCGGCAACGTCGCGCGTGCGATGGAGGATCTCAAGCAGGCCGGCTATTGGATCGCGGCGCTGGCGCCCGCGGGCGATCTCGAGATCTATGAGCTCGACACGACGCGCCGGCTCGCGCTGGTGGTCGGCTCCGAGGGGCGCGGCGTGCGCGAGATCGTCAGGAAGAACGCCGATTTCGTGGTGCGGATCCCGATGTACGGAAAGCTCGGATCGCTCAACGTCTCGGTGGCGGCGGCGGTCGCGTTGTTCGAGATCGCACGCCGGCGCGCCGCCGCGCGGGCGGCGGCGCCCGGCAAGCTGGCATAGTCGTTTAGCGCGTGCGCGATTTCGATCAGCGTCGTTCGTGCTGCTTGGAGCCGTAGAGGATCGATCGCTCGTCTTCGGTCAGCGGCTTCTGCGGCTGATCCGCCATCACTGCCATCCCCTTTTGCACCGCGGGACGCGCGGCGAGTGCGTCAATCCAGCGCTTGAGATTCGGCCGCGAGTCCAATTGTTCAGGCTGGGCCTTGAGCGCGGCAACGACCCACGGATAGGTCGCGATGTCGGCGATTGAGTAGTCGCCGGCTACGAAGGGGACTTCGGCCAGGCGCCGGTCGAGCACGTTGAACAGGCGGCGGGTTTCGTTGGTGTAGCGTTCGATTGCATAGGGAATCTTCTCCGGCGCGGCGTTGCGGAAATGGCCCGCCTGGCCGAGCATCGGGCCGACGTTGGCCATCTGGAACATCAGCCACTCGATTACCCGGTAACGCGCGCGCGTCTCGGACGGCATCAACTTGCCAGTCTTCTCCGCGAGGTAGAGCAGAATCGCCCCCGACTCGAAGAGCGAGAATGGCTTGCCTCCGGGCCCGTCGGTATCCACGATCGCCGGCATCCGGTTGTTGGGGCTGATTTTCAAAAACTCGGGCGCGAACTGCTCGCCCTTGCGGATGTTGATCGGAACGATCCGGTATTCGAGCCCGGCCTCTTCGAGGAAGATCGTGACTTTGTGCCCGTTGGGCGTCGGCCAGTAATAGAGATCGATCATTGCATTGCTCCTGTCTGCGCGCTGCTCCTGTTCCCGAAACTCCGACGTGTTCGGCTTCCCGTCAGTCCAACATGCTCGCCGGCGGATCGTCAAATGCGAAGCCAGCGCGTATGGCCGCCCAATCTCTTGACATCCTGGTTGCGGACACTCTTTAGGGGCGGGAATAATTAAGCTAGTTTACGATCCTTGGGCCGATGTAGCTCAACGGTAGAGCAACTGATTTGTAATCAGTAGGTTGACGGTTCAAATCCGCCCATCGGCTAAAATCTCCAATAAATTCAACTACTTGTGAGACAGTTGTTGAGACGCTTTTTGGCATTCGGTCGAATATAGACAGAACATAGACGGTTTTGGGTCTGAGACCCGCGAAAACCGGGTCTGCAGTCGATTCTGAGCGGTCGGATTTCCGGGTCGGTGCGGATGGTGCGCGGACGGGTTGCGGGTCGCGCGTGCGCAGCGCTGCGCGTGGTGCGCTAGGTCTCCGCGCGCGACGGGGTCACGCGACTAAGGGTGTTGAGCGCGTTCCACCCCCATCCGTGCATCGCCAAATGCGAAGGGTATATAGTTGAAACGGAACGGTGCTTAGGTATATATCTTTAGCGTTGGGACATTATCGGGGTGCGTAAGGAGGCTAGTCATGGCAGCAAGAAAACTATTTCTTGGCCCCGTGCCGTCTCATCCGGAGCTCGATAGGCTTCGTGAGGCGACGCGCGGCATAAGAGTGACGGACGAGCAGTTGTCTGAGCAGAGGATTAGCTTCGTGTACGGCAATGCGCCGGTGGGCTCAGACATCACCAAAGAATCCGCTCGGCTGGCTTCGACTCGTTTCCGCATGAAACAGTCTGACTGATTCTCCAAAGAAAGCCCGACCGCTTAGATGCTAGTGTTGGAAGGCGAAGACCCTGAGCTCTTCGCGAGACTCCAAGAAAAGAATCTTGCTCGGCAATACGACCTCCTGACAACGTTCATTGAGATCGGCCTCAAGCATGGGCCCACAGCGCTAGATAAGTATGCATTGTGGGCCCTCAACCTGGCGGCGGTTGCGGGTATGTCTCAATTCGGGGGGCGATTCCGCGAACAGCCGATTTATATTGGAGAGCACGTCCCGCCTCATTTCAAAGAAGTTCCTCATCTCATGGACCAGTTCGTCTCGTTCATCCACGAGAGTTGGTTCGATTCGACTTCGACGCAGCTGGCAGCTTACGGACTTTGGCGACTGAATTGGGTGCATCCATTCGTAGAGGGGAATGGTCGCACTGCTCGGGCGACCTGCTATTACCTGCTGTGCGCTAAAGAAGGGCGGCTGCTGCCGGGCAAAAAGATAGTGCCAGAGCGAATCCGCGAAAATAGAGGTCCGTACGTCGCAGCTTTAAGAGCTGCCGATCGAGCATGGGATCGAGGACAACTTGAACTCACCGAAATGGAAAACTACCTGGCAGATCTGCTGACCGCGCAACTTCAGGAGGCCAGTACTAACGGCTGACGCTTCGCGCCCGGTGCTATTTCCCGCTCGCCGACGGGAATGGTTACCACGTTCCATCTTCTTCGACAAAGTGGAATTGGTCATCGTAGCCGGCCGCCGCGAGCTTCGCCGCGGATCTCGGCGTAGTAAGGCAGACGAGACCTCGAGGATGGCGTAGTAGCGCTTGCGATACGCGCTTACCGCGGATCGCCAGCTTGAAGACGGCGCCGGCGATCTTCGCGCGGGTTAGAATGCTTCGGGCGGCTTGTCGGACGGGCTGGCCGGCGTCGCCGGTTTCTCTGTGGGGGCGGACGTCGCCTCCACTTTCGCGGCCTCGGGATTTAACTGGTCCGCGGTGTGGACCGGTTTCTAGGGCTCGACTTTGCTCGCCGTCGTCTCGATCGCGGCCGCCGGCAACGCGAGCTGCGGCATTGGCACTCCCAACTCGAGCATAATCCGAATGCTCTCGCGCCAGAGATCGTAGTGCTGCGCGGCCCGCGCCACCTGCTCTTCCTGGCTCATCTCTGACGGCGTCGGCACGCCCGGCTGCTGCGGCTCGAGGTTGGGTTGCGGATCGATCCGGTCGAGCACATGGGCGAGCGCATTCACATTGGGCGGGAAGTAGCGCTCCTCCCACTCGATCTCGCCGTCCGCTCCGCGGCTTAACTGATTTGCCTTGTCATATTTGGGCAGCGTGAGCACGCCGCCGATCGCCATCTGCCCCATCCGGCGCGCGGCGACCGCCAGGAATTCGGCGCGCGCTTTCTCGACCGCGTCCGCGAATTCGCGATAGATCGGCTCCGCGTTTTCTTCGCGTCCTTTGCGCAGCCATCCCCGTACGGTTGAGGTCCCGACGCACGCGCGGCCGGCGGCGATACTGATGCGTCCGGTTTGCTTCACCGTGTTGACGAAGAGGTCGCTGAGCTCGGGCGTGAGTTTCAAGCCGGCGCGATTTCCGCTTTCGAAGGTCTGCAGGTTTCTGCCCACGCCCCAGCCTTGCAGATTTCGGGTGTGCCGATTTCCGGGACCGCTCCGCAATCGCCCGCGAACGGCCGCAAGAACTGGCACACCCATTTGCTGGTACTTTTTTGCCCATGCAGGCACCCGACCCGTCGCGTCCGCCGTTGTTCTTGAGCGTTACCGCCGCCGCGCAATTGCTCGGCGTTTCACCCGAGCGTCTCGCCCGCGCTATCGCGGCCCATCAGATTCCCGCGATCACGATTGGGGCTCGTCGGCTCGTGAGTCGCCGCGTGCTCGAGAAATTGGCCGACCTCGACGACAAGGAGAGCGCTTGAGCACCACAGATCCCACGCCCGCAGAGCTTTTCGCAGTGAGCGCTCGCGTAATCAAGAGTTTCGAGCGGGAGTGTCTGCAGGCCGGGAGCGCGATGGACACGATCAAGGGGCTGACGATGCAGCCTTTGACCGTCGAGCAGCGGCGCCTGGTGATGGAGGTGCTGGTCGCGTGCGAGGATTTCGATCAGAGACGCGATGTCTTCGCGCAATTACACAATCTGGCCGTGGACCTCGAACGAGGATGCCGTCGTGGCTGAGCAGACCTTGGCCATTATCGCAAGGAAATGTTTAGGAGGCTTGAATGGAGATCGAATCGCGCGAAAGCAAGATCAAGGCAGTACTCGAACATCTTCGATCAAAAGGCGTGGGCGAGGATTGGATCGATAAAATCGTCGCGGACATAAATCGGAGGATGGATGACGACCCTTTGGTCGCTCATGCCCGTGACCAAGCAACGCTCGCGCTGGCGGCGATGCGCAAGGCGGAGGCTGTGAAGCCGCAGAGCAACGGCGTCGCGGATCGTATCAACGCCCTTAGCTTCTGGCTCTGGGATGTCCGGCTGATCGAACATTTCGTTGCCGACCTGCGCCCCGACGAACGGCTGATCAATGTTAAACCTTTCGTGCTCGAAACCAATCAACGGTCGCGCACGCGCGACGAGCTGAAGCAGGCGTGCCGCTTCGTCACCGAATTAAATGACCAAATGTTCGAGCGGCAGTTCAATTCGGATCAGGCCGTGCATGAGCTCGAAACGCAGCAGGCTGCGCAGGCGAGGGCGCCGATGTATGGCCGGCAGAGCGATCGGCCGTGGAGCGCCCGATGACCTCAGTCGCAATAGCAACAAACGAAATATCAATAGGCATCCACGGTGCGGCCGGTGATGCCCCCGACTGGATCATGGTCATTCCGGCTGGCGAATTCAGCGGACGTGACGGCCGCGGCCCTTACAAGGTTGACCCGGAAGAAGTCATCGCGGCGACGATGGCGCTCGACCTCAGCGCGGGCCTGCCGATCGATTACGATCACGCGACCGATTTCGCGGCGCCGAGTGGCGGACGCGCGCCGGCCGCAGGTTGGATGACTGAGCTGACGGTCCGTGATGGCGCGGTCTGGGCGCACGTCGAGTGGACCGACAAAGGGCGCGAGGCGGTTTCATCGAAAGAGTATCGCTACATCTCCCCAGTCTTTGCGTACGACGATAAGACGGGAGAAGTGCTGTCTCTCTTGCGCGCCGGGCTCACGAACAATCCCAATCTTTACGACACCGCGATTTGCTCGCGGCCGACTGAGGAGAGCAACATGGAACTGACTACTGCACAAAAGATTGCGATCCTAAAGGCGGACCCCGCTGTGAGGTCCCGCACCGCGGCGCCCCGCCCGGGCGCGTTCAACCTTAAACTTTTTTCGCCCGGCGCGATCGACGCGATCAACGCCGCGAACGCGAAAAATAAGTTTCTGCCCGACACCCCGCGCCAGGATTTCGATGATCGCCCCAATCGCGATGACTCCGCATCTGACTCCAGCAGCATCCGCGTCGCCCACGATCTGCTCGCCTGTCATCTTGCGGGCGAGGACGGTTCCTGCCGACACGGGAAGGTTGACCACGTGGCGGCGGCGACCGAGACTTTGAATAATTTCGCGAAGGACGAGGCCGGTCGCCGCTCGCGTCGTAAGGACGCCGGGCGCCCCGTCGCCTCGGTGCGATTCGCATGAAAAAATTTTGCGGCGGTGCGGCAGGTTCGGCGTACCTGGAGATTGGCGCGGACTCATCCCCGCGTTTCCGCGCCGCCGCAATTCAAATTGCCGAGCCGCGGTTGCCCATTTCCGCGACGGCATTCGGGGCGGACGTGGCCTCCATGTTCCCACGCCGCCCCGTTCCTACTTTCCCCGGCGGTGCTCTCAACCGGGGCGCGCGCGTTGGGCGCGAGCGACGCGACGACGGTTCATTCGTTGCGTCGGCCGCCGGGGATTTTTCGCGGAGGTAGGCCAGTGGGGCAACCAAAAAATTCCCCGAAACGCATGCGACTGAAATCGGGAGAGGCCGGCGCGGCGGTTGACCGCGTGTTGGACCTGATCGAAGGCATCTCGAGCGCACAGAAATCTGGTGCAAGAAAAGTGGTCGCGACGCTCGACGGGGAGCCGGTGCTCGGACCGGGGCCAGAGCCGAAGTGGGACACTCGTCGCGGCGAGACAAAATACCACGTCGGCAATCTCAGCCACGAGGCCACGGAGGCGGACCTGCGCGAGCTGTTCGCGCCTCTGGGACAGATAGTCGAATGTCACCTGTTCAAGGACAGTTTCGATGGCAAGTCTCGCGGCTTCGCGTGCGTGAGGATCATCGGTGACGATGCGCGCGCTCTCGCGGGGACGATGCTCGGCGGCAGAGCTCTGAGAATCGAGCCGTGGGGGCGATGAGATTCGCGTCGACGCCGCCGCCGAAATTTATCGGATCGAGTTGGCCCGCTGCCGATCTCTTAGCGCTCGTCCGGCGCCCGCCGCGCTCGCAACAGCGCAAGGCGTTACTCGACTGGAAGCCCTACGATCCAAGCAAAAGGCGCGACGAAACACATGTCATGGTCGGCGGGGTTTCATATGGTTAAAGAGCGGCGCTATCCCCTTGCCGCAGTGCCGTTTCCACAAGCGGCGTGTGTCAAATGCGCACGCTTGGGCGCACGCGGCTTTATCTGTGATCGCTCCTGTCCGCAGGAAACCGTGACGGTCTGGTCGCTGCGCCAGTATCTCGCGTTGGCCGCGAAGGTTCCGAAGCGCCCGCAACCGGGCACCCGCCACGTAGCCATGATCGCGCGTTGGGTGAACATTCGCGCTAGCAAGTGAGGTAAGTTGTCATGGTAGCATCTCGCCCTGATGCTGGCGCCGACGCCGCGGCTGGCAGCGACACTGCGGCTCGCGCGCCTGACGCCGGAGTATTCGTCGAGGACGAATTTGTCGGTGCCTTCTCACCGATCCAGATCGAGTTCGTGCCCCAAGGCGTGAAAAGCTGCTAAGTGCACATGTCTTTCCGGCCAATCCGCAGAGAATCGCCGGCTGCTCGAATGGGGGGCGGCGTCTCGATAATCGTGAAAAGACGCCCGAGCTGCGGAAGCTGCTCCGCTTCCCAAAGAAAAGATCAGCAAGGTGCCGCGCTCAAACAGAGACCGCGCCAAACCCTCTAAGAGTCCTATGTGAATAGCTTCGCGATTCCAGCATCGAGAAATTCAGCCGTCCTACGCCCCATGTAGTTAACTTCCCAAAACAGTCTGCGGACAAATCGCCAAATTCGAGAGATAAGCCTACGTAAGTTGAATCGCGGCGGGGGACGCTTCAGAAAGTACTTCGGGGCACCATAACCAGTCGGGGCTGGACCATTTACATCTTCAGGTTTGTTGTGTTGAACATCTGCAAAATCCCCCAGTTTACTTGTCCATTTTCCATTGCGCAGTTGTCTTGCGGCATGCGTCGGCTCACCGTTAGATAACGTGTATATCACGACCTTTTCAAAACCTATCTCCGGTCCATCGTCATTGCATAGTACGTAACCGAGGGTTTCGAATGCAGACACAAATGCCGGGCCAGTAATGTCATTTATAGCTGTCGGAGGCCAGTACGCATCGTAAGATTGCGGCCACCAAGGCTGCGAATCATCATCTGCTGCCCAAGCAATGCAGTTGTATCGCTTGGTAGCCCAGCTGGTGACTTTATGGTTACTAATCGCCCCGAATATCAGATTGGGGAAATCGGGGGTGGGGAAGTCAGCGTGTGGCCAACTCCACCGCCATCTACCAGACATACCCTTGCGCGCGCGCCCATCTCAGCCAAGCCTTAGCCATCAGTCTACGATTTCCTCTATCTTTCGGATGAACTGGATCCTGACCAGTGATTTCTCTGAGCGCCGCAAACCAATGATCAGGTTCGGCTCGTTGTTCAAGATCACGCAGAATCAATCGAAGAAATCGGTCACCGAACCAAACGATCCGTCGATACGATGAACAATTAGCTATGCGTGTCGGTGACGAAGAGGCACCATATTCGCGATGCCATGCTTCGCGCAAAGTGTTGAATTGATACTCAACATCTAAGGTATCAATTGGCAGAGCGTTCTGACCGGCCATTTCCTGCGGAAGTAGCCACGCAAATTGCTCGCTACCTAACTGAGTCGACAGCGATGAGAACGCCAGCTGGGCGGCATTGGTTATGGTCTCACCGTTTGGCATATTAATTTAACTTCCTTTTGACACCTTCACCGGCCTCGACAACCGTCACGACATTGCCATTCTTGATGATGTACATTGGATTGCCCTCTAGGTCATACTGACCATCAAGCCGGTAAACGACGGTAGCTACTGTTGCAAAGCGTACAATCGTGCCGTCTTCAAGATGATATTCTGCAGGAATTTCGTGACGCTCTACGATTGGGACTTCCGTCACAGGTACGTTCGTTCCTAGCAAATTGATGGTCGTTTTGCGTTCCGGCACAGTTTGGCACCCAGTGGATTTCCTTTAATTGTTCGCTCATGCGAGCACCCTCCATGGTACCACCATGTGGCCGATTCGACGACGTTCCCTAGTTTCCCCTTTTCTTCGGCTTGCCACGCCGCCATCCCGCCCCGGCCGTCTTCACTTTCTTTATCAACATGGTCCCCAAAACTAACCCTTCACCGGGGCTTCCGCGCCCTCGACCAAACAAAAGGCGGGCCGACAGCGACCCGCCTTAGTCCGCCTATATCGAAGCCCCTTACGCCGCGCGGCCGGCCGCCCCGGCCGGACGAGCCTTGACGCTCAGCCGCTGTAGCCCCTCTCGCGCGCTGCGCATGGCCGCCAGGCTCCGGTCGAACTCCTCAAAAGCCTCGAGACCCTCCCCTTTGTCCCAAAGGCGCTCGTCGGTTTGGACGAGGAGCCACATTAACTGTTCCAGACACCGTGCGCGCATCTGAAGGGGCGCGGGTAGGAACGCGAACCAGCGCGCCATCTCCTCCTCGGTACTGGTCTCAGGACCGGGCAAGCGCTCGCTCTCGCGCTGTGCGCGCTTTTCCCAGCCCTTGCCGGGTTTGATGCCGAGGCCCGCCGCCGTTGCCTCGAGCTCGGCCGAAATCGCGGTCAGAGTCGTTGCGAGGCCGTTGCCGTTTGTCTTAGTCTTCATTTGCTGATCCACCCATTAAAGTGATCCAGAAACTTGTCGATCGCGAGGCCGCGTAAATTGGCACGCGCCTCCTGGATTTGAGTAATCGTCGCGCCCCGCCTGAGCAATCGCGGTCGTGTGAGGGCGGTTGCACGGTCGATTAGTTTGAAGGTGTCTTTAAGGTCGTGCAAATGTGCGTCAATCTTTTCCATCTCGATCCTCCGTTTGATTGAACCGTTTACCTACACCCTTCATCTGATCATACTAGCTCTCGTCGTACAAGCGCTCGTATAGTTGATACGATCAACTCTCAGTTGACTACTCGCAGTTGATAGCCTCAACTCTCAATTACGGGTATCAACTGTCAGTTGATTATTAAAGTATTGGTTTGACTATTCGCGCCTGTGCATAGACCCTTCAAACGCTCGTATCGCGGGGCTTGACAGGGTGCTACTGTTGAGACTCGTGAAAAAGAAAAGACCAATTACGGCGGCGGAGATGGGGCGCGCGCGCTGGGCTGGCTTAACGAAGGCGCAGCGCAGCGAGATCGCGCGCAAAGCAATCAACACCCGATGGGCGAAAGCGCGGGCCAAAACCAAGAACGGACCCAAGGGGGCGCCGAAGTAAAAGGAGAAAGAAGATGCAAAAAGAGCCCGAAGGACTCGAAGCAGAACTCGATGCGCTAGCGCTGGATTGCTTCAGACAGGCGCTCGTCGAAGGAGGAAAACCCGACGACGCAAGTTCCATGATGGAGGAACTCACACGCGAGGACGTGAACTTGGCGAAACAAATCGAAGAGCTACGCGCGCTTGCACTAGATTGCCTCAAACAGGCGCGGGATCATGCAGAGCCCGACGCCAAGGAAGAGACCGTAGAGAAACTGGCGGGCGCTATGCTAGAAACCCGGGTCCAGCGTCGACCGGACTTGGCCGAAGCGCTCTGTGCGCTGAGCATCCATCGGGCTGTCGCGAAAAAAATAGGAGTCTAAAGCGACCAACACCCGATGGGCGCCGGAAGGTTTGGAACAAGGCCCCGAGCGGGCCGAAGGGAGTTAGGTAGCGTGCGGAAAAAGCCCATCACGCGACAAGCCGAAGCGGATGCGGGCAATATCGACTTCAACAAATACATGGAAGGCTTTAACGCTGAATTTTGTTCCAGGAAAGTATGGACGCGCCCAAGGCGCGCTCGCACTCCCCAAGCCGCCGACGCCCTTCCTATGAGATCCGCGTTCGCCTCGCCAAGCTTCGCGCCCTGGTCGCCGAGAACTCCGGCGCTACCGATGGCGAACGTCAAACCGCCCAGTCCATGATTGATAGATTGACCCGACGCGACACCGACAAGTGACAACCTTGCCAGCACCCCCGCTTCGCTCACGCCGCTAGATCGCGTCGCGATATCTGTCATCGACGATGTAGAGACAAATTAGCAGGACGCGGAGATTGTGCTTCGTCATCGGGAATTCGCGACCGATGTACCGCAAGGACCGCAAACACTCGGCCTCATACCTCGTAGCCGATGCCCAGTGCTCGATCCTCCAACATTCCATTTGAAGCAGTCCGATGACGAAAAGCACGACCACATCGTCGGTCTCGAATTCACCGAGCCGCGCCTGTGCGGCCTCCGATGCCTCCTTCAGGATCAGGCGCCGCGCGGCCGCGTCGATGCGTCGGGCGTTGATCGGGATGACGTTGTTCATCAGGTTGTCTCCTCACTCGCGCGCACGCTCAATCGTGTGCTCGCGATAATCTTCAATTCCCTTTTGCGGTTCCATTTCCGCTGCACGTACAGCACTCGCCGAGGCTCTCGCAGCGCACACAAAACTCTCCTGTTGGCTCTACCCAAATACCCTGCTTGCAATGCGGGCAAGTGGGTAGCTTCTTCACGGCATCGATCAAATCTCTGATATAAGCGTCGTCATTTTGTGGTTCCGCCATTTCACTTCCCCTGTTGCGCCAGCGCCGGGCTGTACGGACTCACCGGATTTTCGCGCCCACGGCGGTCGATTGCGACCAGTCGCCCGTCCCGAATGCGCTTGACCGTGATAGTCAATGCGAAATCGAAGTAGACTCGGTCCCCCTCTTCGAGCACGCTCCACATTTTGGCTTTTTGTTCTTCGCTCGGTTGGTAATATTCGCTTCTCTGCGAGGTCCAGAGGTTGTACTCCTCCAAATACTGCGCCAGCGATTTCACCTTGGGCGCGACCACGTGCTCGATCTCGTCGGTGAAGCCGTCGCGCGCCCGCAGTAGCGCCAGGACCTCGTCACGGTCGATTTGCGCGAGGATTTCTTTCACCACGTCCGGCTTGGCCTTGATGACGAAGGTCTCGCCGTCGGGCCGCATGATGAACTTCACTTTCTTCTCGGCTGCGAGTGCCTCAAGTTCGTCAATATTCATTTTGAATCACCTCTCTTTTGTTTTTCTGACTACGTTCGGCATCCAAGGCGGTATAGCGCGCCGTCTCCGCGTCGTTGTGTCCGCCGTCACCTTCTGAGGCTTTGGCTGCGGCGATAGAGGATGCGGCGAAGTAGTCGTGGCCTTCAGCGCGCGCCTTAGCCAGCTCGATTTCGAAGACGGCGGCATACTCATTGGTGTCGCGACGCAAGGCCGCGAGCGCCGAGTTGATGTCGAACTCCTCAAACAGGCTCACTGCGTCGCCTTCACAATGCTCCAAACTTCGCGGCGCATCGTTCCTTTGACTTGGGCGCCGCCTTCGACCTGTTTCAGCCAGCCGTGCTTTTCGAGAACTTCTACGGTCGCGCGTGCGGTTGCCTGATCGCGAACCTGATACGGGCCGTATTGGTATAGATCAGGCAGCGACACGCAGGCGTCATCCCACTCCTTCTGAAGCCAAGACAGCGCCTTCTTTGCGAGTATTAGCTCGGCGTCGATCTGGCTGATGCGGTAAATTCGTAGAGCTTCCTTCAAATAGAACTGAGCTAGAGCGATCCCGCCGCCCATCAACTCCGCGGACATCTCCTCCGCGTAAAAATCGCCGAACCGTGCCATAGTCCCCGCTAAACGGGCGGCCTGCTCGGCCAGCTTACTAGCTAATGGCCGTGCTCCTTCAAACGGTCCGCCGGGCGCGAGTTGACTTTCAATTTTGTCGTGAAAAGCGATCCAAAGTTTTTTTGCGTCCGTCGAGAGCCTCAGCACTCTCGGGTTCAGCTCATTGCGAGTGCCATCGACGAGCGGCAAAGGAATATTCAGCAGTTCCCGCATCCGCTGCTTGTAATGCGTGAGATTGTCGATCTGCTCGGCAGTCGACTCGCGCCACGCCCGGCTGCCAGCTAAAGAGTTCGGCATACTCGCCAGAAAGCGTGAGAGTATCCCCTGATCCTTCAGTAGCGGATCATTGAATAGCCCGGCCGACACCATGCGTTGCATCAGGAGATGCATGGAGACTCGCCGCCCATAAAGTAGAATCGAGCCATCACCTCCGCGGACCCGATTTATCTCTTTGCCGTCCCACAAGTCCGAAAAGCCAGCACATGTCTTAAGGCGATTATCCGAGCTCATGGCGAAGCCGCCGATCAGTTGGCCTCCTTCGCTGGAAAAAACGCCAGCGAGCCCACGCCCCCTGTGCAGCAACTTTACCAAGCCCTCGTAGGTCGGCTCGCCGCAAACCATCATAGGGTCCAGCGGCGTCTGAGGCTCGAGGAGTTCCTTGAGTTCGTCCCGTTTGGCTTCGAAACTTTTGTTCTTATCGCCTAGTATTTTTGCTTTCTGCTTTTCCCAAACGGCTTTGTTGACTTTGTATGTCGTTTCCTCTTCCTCATGAATACTGACTAATTGCCTGACGTAACCCTTGATCGGCTCCATCGCGAGGTCATCGCACGTACTTTTACGGTCTCCACTGTCGGCAATGGTCGACAGGAACAGGGAGCTTGGAACAGTCTTCCCATGCGGCAGTTCAACGTCGGCGTGAGCCTGCGTTGCAAGTGCGGCGGCGCCGAGCACGCTCTGCGCCGCGATCGCGTCCGGCGCCTGTGCGCGTCCCGCTATGGCAGTCGCGGCCGGGGCGAGCAGAGGGCCCAGGGCATCGACTGGATAGGGTTCGGCGTCGGGAATCTGCTGGGTTAGCGGGCGCGGCGGTTCATCGTTTACTTCAACCCGACCATTCTCGGTTTCGGCCTTGAACGCGGCGCTGTCCGGCTGGCTGATGACGTTCGCGATCAACTTATCGATCTCGCCCGTCTCCATCGGCGGCTTACAGACTAATTGGTTGGCCTCGAGCAACGCCGCGCGGATTGCCGGCGAGGGGAGATTCTTAGCCTTGAGCGATCGTCCTACGCGGTACAGTTCGTTATTGCGCCCCTTGCCCTCGAAGATTTTGTCGGGCAGCTTGACCCCGGCTCCGTTTTTCGACGCCTGCTTTTCATGGACGGCCCGGATGAGCCATTCCGGCATCTGTGGCAACCCCTCTTTCAGGTGGGGCGCGCCAACTTCAAAGCGATACGCGTCGCGGGTTTTAGAGCCGACGCCGATCACGAGTCCGCCCTCGGTGCGAATGTCGAGCCCGGGGGCGAACCTGACTGCGTTCGCCAGGCTGGGCGCAAACGCGAAGTAGTAATGAAGTCCGCCGCCGCCGGTGAGAACTATGGGCGTCGGCGGCAACGCCCCGTGCTTCGCTTCGAGATCGTGGAGTGTGTCGCGGCCGACATCGCCGTCGACGTCGAGCACGGTCAGGTTAGAGCCTTTGCCACACGCTATCCCGATGTTCGCCTGAGGGTTGCGCTTCCATAGAAAGCGGATTCCCTCTGGGTCCGTGGTCGCTTGTTCCTGCCAACCCTTCTCGATCGGATGCTTGCCGGGGCTGCCGCAGTCGTGGCGACACGAGCATTTGCCGTCAGGGTAAATCCAATGCGCCGGGAAGACGCGATAGCCGAGACGCGAGTAGGTGAGCGCGAAGGCGACCTTGCCAGGACCGACCGCGACCTCGAGCTCGACCTCTCTGTTGTCGTCCACCAGCAGCCTCTACGCGCACTTGACTTCGCGGCTGGCGCAGAACTCCTGCAGGTCCCGAACCCGGTAGCGGATGCAGTGCGGACTCAACCTGATGAATTTCGGCCCGAGTCGCTCCTGCCGGTAGCGCTCAAGGCTGCGAATGCACACATCCAGAAATTGCGCAGTGTCATACGGAGAGAGAAGCGTCTCGGGGTTAAGCGCGCTAATGTCGAGTCGTGTTTTGGACTTTCTCTTTGTCATGCGAGAAGTGTCGCTCACTGGCGGTATGACGTAGCGCAAGGTATAACTTTAAGGAATGCGACAACGGAGACGGCTCAGCCGGCTTCAGAAGTGGATTTTGGTCGCGGCTTGGGAGAACGACGCAAGCGGCGACGAGCCAGATCTGACCTACCCCGAGATCAAGGTCGGCTACTTCGGGATGCCGTCAACACACCCTGCCAGGGACGAATTTGCCCAACGTGGGCAGCTGTTCGAGAAGAGCAAGCTGCAAAATTACGCGAAGGCGAGCGCGTCGACTTCCAGGGCGGCGCACCTGCTGGCGGAGCGCGGGCTTGCCACCGTCACCCGTGGAAAAGCTGTCGGCGCTCCGCGATCCCGGCCACTCACCGAGGAGCAGACACGGCAGCTCGAGGAGGTTGATGTCCTGGTAAAAGACGGCCGTTACGACGAGGCGAAGGGCATCTCCTTGGACGAGACATACCTCAGCACGCGCTACGGCTGGCGCGCGATCCCATCGCGCGCAGTGCTAGGTCGGGCCGAAATACGCTTGACTGATGAAGGCGCTGAAGTGGCTAAGGCGCTGTCCAAATCGGGGGCGGCAAGAGATTAGCAGGACTAGCAGGTTTAGCAGCCTTAGCTATATCTCTACATATTCTTAAAGAGAGAGAGATAGATAGATAAAAGCGGCTATTAGATATATCAAAGACAGCGTTAGAGAGAAATAGGCAGTGGGTGTCTCGCCGTGTGCGTGGATATGTAACCCCGGCCGCTAAAGCCGCTAAAACAGCTAAAGTTGATGCGAGCAGGCTTTCCCTCCCCCCGCTCCACGTACCCGCCCGTCCTGCGCACCCTTGCGCGCGCGAGTCCTTTGCGCTGGCTGCCGCGTCGGCTGAGTTGATTAGCTGGCGGTATTGGTCGTGAACCGCTGGAAAAGCGCATCAACCCAGCGTTGACGGACGCTCAGATCACCCCACTGCGCGTGCGGTTTTCTGTGCGGACGACTGATATCTAATCAGTGAGTCAACGCGAAAAACCCGCGAGTTTGCGCGCTTTTTCAGCTACGACCACGCAATATAGACGTAGCACAGACTTTTCGGTCGATTTTCAGGACCCTCAAACGCGCAGATCGTCCCACTGCGCGTGTGGTTTTATGCTTTTGGGCCAGTCGGCCCGCAAACCAAGGGCTCGGAAGGTAACACACCCATCATTGTTGTAAAGGCTCAGTCTCTTTGTCGAGGTCAGCCATGATGGTTGCCGCGTCGTCGTCCACTTCGTTGGCAGCGGCTCTGAGTAGCGTGTTTGCTGAGTTCCGTGTCCAAACTGAACGTTTTCGCTTTAGTGTTCCAGACGTAAGCCTTTATCCCGCAGTCCTGCTCCTGCCCGGTTTGGTCATCGTCCGAATGGAAGTCATAAATCGCATTCTTTCCGGGCACCAGTTCCACTCTGACGCTGTGCATCACCGAGCTACCCGATGCAAAATCCAGACGCTCGTCTTGGCCGTTCGCGTTGCGAAAACGAGAGAGGACAGGCCGGCCGTCTTCGAGATTCATTGCGACGATCCAAACCGTATAGGCGCCTCCATTACACCAGTCGACCAAAGCCACGGAGACATCATCGCCCGAAGAAAAGTCTGCCGCATCGACAATTTCGGGTAACCCCCATTCGTCGTGACATTTCAAGTTGTGCTCCTCTAGCACCTTGTTGATTGCCGGAACTAGAGCTTGCCATTTGGCGATTGCTGCCGCGCGAGACGCGCTTGCCGCATGCGCTCGGGAGCCACTTAAAAGCAGCAACGCCAAAACCAGCGTCAACTTCAATCTGGAGGCGCTGTGTGCCCTGCTCTTTTTCGTGTCCTCAGCCATCACAACCACCTCCGCCGCAACGGCAACTGTACACTACTTCACGTTCTGCTGGTTTCATCGCGCCTCGTCGGCCTTCGGCGCTCCGGCCTTGACCATCAGCTCGGCGTTGGCTTCGAGCATCGCGCGCACCGGGCCGAGCGCCAAGCGCGCATAGATCGCGGTGCTGGTCGGGCTCTGGTGGCCGAGCGCGCGGCCAATCATCGGCAGACTGAAACCAGCACCCGCGAGCCAGCTTCCAAGCGTGCGTCGCAGGTCGTGGATCCTGACGTCTGGCACCTTGGCGCGCTCGCGGATGCGGTCCCACGCGGTCTTCGGTTCGGTGACATGGCCGGTCTTGCCGTAGCTCGGGAAAAGCCACTCGCTGGCGCCGCGGCTTGGCAGCGCCTCGAGAATCGCCACGGCCGCAATGGGCAGCGGTAACAAGAGAGTGCGGCCGTTTTTAGTTTCGGTCAGCTTCAGGGTGCGCGCGGCAAGATCGATGTTCTCCCACTTCGCGGTCAGCAGTTCCATGCGCCGCGTCCCTGTGAGCAGGACCAGCGGGAAGTATGAGCGCCACGGCTCGCGCTCTGCGAGTAGGGCTTCGTTGACGCGGATCAGTTCCTCGGGGCTCAGGAATCGTTCGCGCTTGTCTTCCTTGAACAGTTTGATCCGTGCGGCCGGGTTATCGCCTTTGAAGGTCTTGAGCTCGTCGATCGCGTAGTTGAACATCCCGCGCACCAGGGCGATGAGCCGGTTGCTGGCGTACTTGCCGTTGTGCTCGCCGACGTGGCCGTGGAGCTTGACTACGTCGTCGCGGGAGATGTCGGAGAGCCGGCGCGAGTTCCAGCCCTTGGGGATGTAGAGCTTGAGCGCGGCCTCGTCCTGCGCCCAGGTCTTTTTGCCGTGCTGCTTGGAGTAGTCGATATAGCTGGCGGCGAGCGCAGTGAAGGTGACGGCTTCGGTTTCCGTGGTGGTAGGGTCGACGCCATCGGCGATGCTGCCTTTGGTCTTCAGAGCTGCGGCGCGGGCCTTGGCGACAGACATGACCGGGTGGCGGCCGAGGGTTATACGGCGGACGCGCCCGTTGACGCGGCCTTCGACGATGAAGGATTTGGTACCGCCCCAGTTGACGCGCAGGGCGAAGCCGCGGATGTTGCGGTCGCGGTAGAAGACCTCGCCCGAGGGTGGGGGCTTTTGTTTCTCGACGAATGTTTCCGTCAGGCTGTAGAGCGTAGGCATTGTTGGCGTCCTCCCGAATCGGGTTCCGGGTATTTAAAAGGTTTCGTGATGAAACCTTCCGATCAACCGCAACCCGAATATAGACGTAATATAGACGTTTTGGTGCGTAAATGACAGGGTTTGTGACGGTCGGTGTCGGGTTAATGAGACGAAATATCCACAGAAATCCTAAGCTTTTAGCGGGTTATGTCGGACAGTGTCGGACTGTGACGGGATAGCTGGAACTGATTTGTAATCAGTAGGTTGACGGTTCAAATCCGCCCATCGGCTCCGTCAACTCTTCAACAGATTCGATCCGGCTGTGAATCGGCGGCGCGCTCAGCCGGAGGCGCTTGCGTAGGGCTTATTGAACAGCTCAAAATAAATGTTACGCGGAGGCAGGCGCGTCATTCACTTGTTGCGAAACCCCTTCATTTGACTACCTTCGAACAATAGCCGAACTGTAGGAGGTACGCGGTGCCGGGAGTTGCCCGGCCGACTTCAAGCCCGTCTATGCGAAAGCACATCGTCCCAGGATCAGTGCGGATTTACGGTCTCCCGAACACAAACCGCAACTTCGGTATTCGGGACAATGGCGAAGGTCAGATGTGGTCCGAAACCAGGAAGGTTGGTTTTATCAACTATTGGACCGGTGATGTAGTTCTGGCCAAAGAGTATATTCCAAAGGCTCGGCGGTTCCGGGACGAACTGCGAAGCTTGCTCGGACTGAAGAGTGCGGACCCGAACGTCAACTACGAGTACGAATACGAATACAAAGTATCGTTCTTGGACCTCCAGCCCGTAAAGAGGTTGAGCACGACGGCTTTAAGTTTGACCGGCGACTTGAGTTTGACCGGGCGCCGTCGTAAAGGATAACCGCATCCAAACCAGCCCGCGGACAGACGAACCACTACTCCTCTATTGAGCAGCCGCGTCACGCTCGCGTCCCAGAGGCGCGTTGAATTCTTCGACGGCATACTGCTACAACTAATCGCTTGGACGCTGATGGACGTAGGCGGGTCGAATTTCCAGTCAGCAGTGTTGACGGTCCGAATCCGCCCATCGGCTCAGGTTACGAGATTCTTTGTTTTTCGGAGCGGAGAGGTTCCCGAGCGGCCAAAGGGAGCAGACTGTAAATCTGCCGGCTTATGCCTTCGGAGGTTCGAATCCTCCCCTCTCCACCAGTGATCGCAGGGTGTTAGCACCCGGGGGGGGACGGGAATAGCTCAGTTGCGGGAATAGCTCAGTTGGTAGAGCGCGAGCCTTCCAAGCTCGGGGTCGCGGGTTCGAATCCCGTTTCCCGCTCCATAAGTCATTATCGTGCTGCGCCCTAAAAGGGGGCGCGGCGCGCGGGCGCGGGATGAAATCTGGGCCCATGTAGCTCAGTCGGTAGAGCACTTCCTTGGTAAGGAAGAGGTCACGGGTTCGAATCCCGTCGTGGGCTTGTAGAATCCGGTAGCCGCGCACAGAAGTCCAAGAAGTAGAGAGGGACGATGCGAGATTTGATAGGTTTGGCATGCGATAGCTGCAAAAGACGCAATTACACGACCAGCAAGAACAAGAAAAAGCAGACCGAGAAGTTCGTGATTAAGAAGTTCTGTCCTTCGTGCCGCTCACATACCGCCCATCGCGAGACCAAGGTCTAGAGCGGGGGATCGTCGGCTGCCGGAAAGGCTTGGGGGGCAATGCAAATAGAGCCGCGGAGCCAGATGCCGGGGGTATTTGGCCTTATGGCTGGCTTAGGTATGATATAAGCATGGCTTCACCGAGGGTCAGTAGCTCTAACTGGCTAGAGCATCGGACTCCAAATCCGAGGGTTGCAGGTTCGAATCCTGCCTGGCCCGCCATCATTTTAGCTTACGATTATTTTGCGAATTATCTTGCGAAGGTACTTGAAATAAACGACTATTATGGATAGTCTGAAAAGTTACCTCGATCGGTCAGTCAGTTTTGTTCAAGAGGCGTGGACAGAACTTGCCAAAGTCCACTTCCCTACGCCCCGGGAGACGGCACAGGCGACCTTCGTAGTGGTGATATTGACGCTGGTGATGGCGATGTGGCTGGGGCTGGCCGATTTCGCCGCGACCCGCATAGTCCGCCAGCTATTGGGCTAGGCCCAAAGCTCGTTACACGTATCGCAAACGGCGCCGGCGGGCACTCCGAGCGATACGGCTTTCGTGATTCGGCCTCAAGGCGCAAATGCCCCGGGGCTCGCACTTTAGAATATGGCAGACGCAGCAGCATCCACAGCGGCCAGCGCGACCGACGCCAAGAAGGCCGGCAGCCACCCCAACTGGAAGTGGTACGTCGTACACACTTACTCCGGCTACGAGCAGAAGGCCAAGGCCGCGCTCGAGGAGCGGGTGCGCGCGATGGGGATGGGGGAGAAGATCGGCGAAGTACTCGTGCCGGTCGAACGCGTGCAGGAACTGGGCAAGGGCGGGCAGCGCAAAATTTCGAGCCGCAAGTTCTTCCCCGGCTACATTTTCGTCAACATGGAGCTGAACGACGAGACCTGGCACGTAATCAAGGACACGCCCAAAATAACCGGCTTCGTCGGCCATGCGACCGCGCCGCCCGAAGTGCCGGAATCCGAGGTGCGCCAGATAACCGAGCAGATGCAGGAGGGCGCGCTCAGGCCCAAGCCCAAGGTGCTGTTCGAGGTCGGCGAGGCGGTCAAGGTGGTCGACGGCCCGTTTCAGGATTTCAACGGCACGGTCGAGGAAGTGCGGCCCGAGAAGGGCAAGGTGCGCGTGCTGATTTCGATCTTCGGGCGCGCCACGCCGGTCGAGCTCGATTTCGTGCAAGTGGAGAAATCATAGGGTCGAGAAATCATAGAGAGTGCGGCACGGGCCCGGCGCGATGGCGACGGCTTTAAGTCCGCGCCCCTCAACTGCGATCAGAGATTCACGGCGATCAGAGATTCACGGGTATCGAGACAGGCTCACGGGTACTGAGCGGGTACTAAGACGGATATTGATTAGATGGCGAAGAAAGTCGTCGGCCAGATAAAGTTGCAGATTCCGGCAGGAGCGGCCAATCCCTCTCCTCCGGTGGGGCCCGCGCTCGGCCAGCGCGGCGTCAATATCATGGAGTTCTGCAAGGCCTTCAATGCGCAGACCCAGGCGATGCAGGGACTGGTCATCCCGGTGATCGTCACGGTTTACGCCGACCGCTCGTTCACCTTCGTGACCAAGAGCCCGCCGGCTTCGATCCTGCTGCTGCGCGCGGCGGGGATCGAGAAGGGCTCTCCGCTTCCGAACAAGAACAAGGTCGGCAAGGTCACGCGCAAGCAGGTCGAAGAGATCGCCAAGACCAAGGTCAAGGATTTGACCGCTGCGAGTATCGAGGCGGCGTCGCGGACGGTGGCTGGGACCGCGCGGTCTATGGGTATCGACGTAGTCGAGTAATGGGGAATCGACGTCGTCGAGTAATGAGTATCGACGTAGTTGAAGAGCGAAGCAGTCTGAGTCAGGCGAGACGAACGAGTTGAAGGTGAAATAGAGAGAAGCGATGGCAGGGAAGAAATACCGCGAGGCGGCCAAAAAGATCGATCCCGAGAAGCGCTATATGCTCGAGGAAGCGCTCAAGATAGTAGCCGCCAACAAGGTCGCGAATTTCGACGAGACGGTCGAACTCGCGGTGCGGCTCAATGTCGATCCGCGCCAGGCCGATCAGAACGTGCGCGGCACGGTGGTGCTGCCTAACGGCACCGGCAAGGTGTCGCGCGTGCTGGTGCTGGCCAAGGGCGACAAGGAGCGCGAGGCGCGTGAGGCGGGGGCCGATTTCGTCGGCGGCGAAGACCTTATCAAGCGTATCCAGGAAGAGAACTGGCTCGACTTCGACCGCGTCATCGCGACCCCCGACATTATGGGCGCGGTCGGCCGGATCGGCAAAATCCTTGGGCCGCGCGGCCTGATGCCCAATCCGCGTGTCGGCACCGTGACCTTCGATGTTGCCAAGGCGGTCGCCGAGGTCAAGGCGGGCAAGGTGGATTACCGGGTCGACAAGGCCGGGGTGATCCACGCGCGTATCGGCAAGGTCAGTTTCGGCGATGCCAAACTGGCGGAAAACGCGCACGCGCTGCTTAACGCGATCGCGCGGGCCAAGCCGTCCAGCGCCAAGGGCAACTACGTACAGAGTGTGGCGGTGTCCTCGACGATGGGGCCCGGTGTGAAGGTCGATCCCGGCGCGGCGCGCAGCGTGGCGGCCGCGGCGTAGAGGAATCCGAAGAGCATGCGCAAGGAACAGAAGACCGCTCTGGTAGCGGAAATCACCGAGGGGCTGGGCCGCGCGAGTATCGCGATAGTCTCCGAGTATCGAGGGATGACCGCTGGCGAAGCGACCGAAGTGCGGCGCAAGCTGCGCGCGGTGCGCGGCGAATTGCGAGTCGCCAAGAACACGCTCATTCGTCTCGCGATCAAGGATACCGCTTTCTCGCAGCTCGACGGGCAGCTCGGCGGTCCGGTGGGCCTAATCCTGAGCTTCGCCGACCCGGTCGAACTGGCCAAGACCCTGACCGGGATGCGCGAGCTGGGCGAGAAGTTCAAAGTGCGCGGCGGCGTGCTCGACGGCAAGCCGCTAAGCAGTGAAGAAATTCAGGCGCTCGCGGCGCTGCCGCCGCGCGAAGTTATTCTGGCGCAGTTGCTCGGACTGCTGATGGCGCCGGCGACGCAGGTTGTCCGCCTCCTCAACGAGCCGGGTTCGGCGCTGGTGCGAGTGATCGACGCGATCGGCAAGAAGAATGGCGACGCGGCGCCTGCAGCCGGCAGCGCAGTACCTGCCGCCGCGGCTCCGACCGAGGCGGCGCCGACTGATGCCGCTCCGAGCGCTGCGGCTCCCAGCGATGCGGCTCCGAGCGAAAGCTGAGCGGAGCAGGTTGGAGACGGACCGAGACGAAAAGCGAGACGGAAAAGTCAGACTAAGTCGAAAGTCAAAAAGTTAGAAGAAGTTAAACAGTAGAACAACAGGCTCCCGGATGAGGCGCTCCCACAAATACCTTCCGGCGGCCGCGCGTGACGAAATAAAGTAGAGAGGGAATCTTCAGATGTCAGAAGCAGCACAGATCAGCCGCGACCAGGTCAAGGATTTTTTGAAGAACATGAGCCTGATGGAAGCGGCGGCCCTGGTAAAGGAGCTCGAAACGGAGCTCGGCGTGTCGGCGGCGGCGCCGGTCGCGGTTGCAGCGGCGGGTCCGGCGGCCGGCGCGGCGGCGCCAGCGCCGGAGAAAGACGAATTCACGGTGATGCTGACAGGGTCGGGCGAAAAGAAGATCCAGGTGATCAAAGTCGTGCGCGAGCTCACCGGCCTGGGCCTCAAGGAGGCCAAGGATTTGGTCGACGGCGCTCCCAAGGCGGTCAAGGAAGGGGTCACCAAGGCCGAAGCGGAAGAGGTGCAGAAGAAGTTGGTGGACGCGGGCGCCACAGTGGAGCTGAAGTAGGTTCACGTATTCAGTGCAATTTGAATTTTGCGCAATTGGGCTGGCGGCAGCGGCAGATGGCCGCGCCGAACGGCCCGGTTGGGCTGCCACAGAAGGCGCGGGGCACGGCGTAAATCAAGCCGGCCCTGGCGCCTGTTCGACGTTCAGCATGGCGCGCGCAATCCAGCGCCAAGCGAGGTAGTGATGGCTCAGTTGTCCCAGGTGACGAGTAATCTTCGTCTGCGCCGTAGTTTCGGCAAAATCAAGAAGATTATCGACATCCCAAATCTGATCGAGATTCAGAAACGCTCGTACGAGGAATTCCTCCAGGCCGGCGTCGCCTCCGATCAACGCACCGACACCGGCTTGCAGGCGGTGTTCAAGTCAGTCTTCCCGATCAAGGACTTCAACGAGACCGCCTCGCTGGAATTCGTCACCTACGAGCTCGGCGAGCCCAAGTACGACGTCGAGGAATGCCATCAGCGCGGGATGACCTACGCGGCGCCGCTCAAGGTCAAGATCCAGCTGGTCATCTGGGACGTCGAGAACGGACGGCGCTCGATCAAAAACGTCAAGGAGCAGGAAGTCTACTTCGGCGAGATTCCGCTGATGACCGGCAACGGTACCTTCATGGTCAACGGCACCGAGCGGGTCATCGTCTCGCAGCTCCATCGCTCGCCCGGCGTGTTCTTCGAGCACGACAAGGGACGCACGCATTCCACCGGCAAGCTGCTCTACTCGGCGCGAATCATTCCGTATCGCGGGAGCTGGATCGATTTCGAGTTCGACCCGCGCGACGTGCTCTACGTGCGGATCGATCGGCGGCGCAAGTTTCCCGCGACCGTTTTGCTGCGCGCGCTCGGGATGACCACCGAGGATCTGCTAAACTACTACTACCGCAAGGACGTTCTGATTCTCGATCCCAAACAGCTCGCCAAGCAGTTCAAGCCCGACCAGTTGCTCGGCACCAAGATCGGCCGCGACGTGAAGGATCCGAAGTCGGGCGAGGTGCTGGCGCGCGAGGGCCGGAAGTTCAACAAGGCGATCGTGCGCGCGCTGGAGGCCTCCAAGGTCAGCGAGATTCCGATCGCGCTTGACGAAGTGGTCGGACGCATCTCGGCTCACGACGTGGTCGATCCGCAGACCGGCGAAGTGCTGGTGCAGACCAACGAGGAGCTGACCGAGGAAGCGCTGGAGAAGCTCCGCGCCCATGGGATCAAGAAGCTCGAGGTGCTCTACACCGAGGATCAGCCGGGTGGCGGGCCGCTTCGCCTCACTCTCGCGCTGGACAAGCTCGAGACGCCCAACGAAGCGATCATCGACATCTACAAGAAGCTGCGCCCGGGCGATCCGCCGACGCCGGAGACCGCGACCACCTTCTTCAATAACCTGTTCTTCAATCCAGAGCGCTACGATCTCTCCAAGGTCGGCCGGCTGAAGCTCAACCACAAGCTGAAGCTCGACGTACCGCTGGAGCAGGGCACGCTGCGCCGCGAGGACATCCTCGAGGTCGTCCGCTATCTCATCGAACTCAAAAATGGCAACGGCCAGATCGACGACATCGACCATCTCGGCAACCGCCGCGTGCGCGCTGTCGGTGAGCTGGTCGAGAACCAGTTCCGCATCGGGCTGGTCCGGATGGAGCGTGCGATCAAGGAGCGGATGAGCCTTCAGGACATCGAGACCCTGATGCCGCAGGAGCTGGTGAACTACAAGCCGGCCTCTGCCGTGATCAAGGAGTTCTTCGGCTCTTCCCAGCTCTCGCAGTTCATGGATCAGACCAATCCGCTCTCCGAGATCGCGCACAAGCGCCGCCTTTCGGCGCTCGGTCCGGGCGGTCTCACGCGCGAGCGCGCGGGTTTCGAGGTCCGCGACGTCCATCCGACGCACTACGGACGCGTCTGTCCGATCGAGACTCCCGAGGGCCCCAACATCGGGCTCATCGCGGCGCTCTCGACCTACGCGCGGGTGAACGACTTCGGCTTTATCGAGACGCCCTACCGGGTGGTCGAGAACAGCCGGGTGAGCGATCGAATCGTTTACCTCTCGGCGCTCGACGAAGAGGACAAGGTGATCGCGCAGGCCAACGCGCCGCTCGACACGCACGGCAAGTTCACCAACGAGTCGGTTTCGGCGCGTATCGGTGGCGAGTTCACTGTGGTCCGCGCCGAAGACGTGCAATACATGGACGTCTCGCCTAACCAGCTCGTCTCGGTAGCGGCCTCGCTGATCCCGTTTCTGGAAAACGACGACGCCAACCGCGCGCTGATGGGATCGAACATGCAGCGCCAGGCGGTGCCGCTGCTCAAGACCGACGCGCCGCTGGTCGGCACCGGCCTTGAGCGCACGGTCGGCCGCGACTCGGGCGTGACGGTTATCGCCAGGCGCGACGGCGTGATCGAAAGCGTCGACGCCGAGCGCGTGGTGGTCCGCGCGGACAAGCCGAGCAAGGACCCGCGCGATGCCGGCGTGGATATCTACAACCTGATCAAGTATCAGCGCTCCAACCAGAACACCTGCATCAATCAGAAGCCGGTGGTGATCCGCGGAGAGCGCGTCAACACGGGCGACGTGCTGGCCGACGGGCCGTCGACCGACGTCGGCGAGCTGGCGCTGGGACGCAATGTGCTGGTCGCGTTCATGCCATGGGGCGGCTACAACTTCGAGGACTCCATCCTGATCTCCGAGCGGGTGGTCAAGGACGACCTCTTCACCTCGGTCCATATCGAGGAGTTCGAGTGCGTGGCGCGCGACACCAAGCTTGGACCCGAGGAGATCACGCGCGACATCCCCAACGTGGGCGAGGAGGCGCTGCGCGACCTCGATGCCTCGGGCATCATCCGGATCGGCGCCGAGGTCCGTCCGGGCGACATCCTGGTCGGCAAGATCACGCCGAAGGGTGAAACGCAGCTTAGCCCCGAAGAGAAACTGCTGCGCGCGATTTTCGGCGAGAAGGCGGGCGAAGTGCGCGACACCTCGCTGCGCGTACCGCCGGGCGTCGAAGGGGCGGTGATCGGCGCGCGCGTGTTCGCGCGCCGCGGCGTGACCCGCGACGATCGCAGCCAGGAGATCCACGGCCTGGAGATCGAGCGGCTCAAGCAGGACGAGAGCGAGGAAATCCGCATCATCCGCCAGGAGACACTGCGCAAGCTCAAGCGCGCGCTGGTCGGCAAGAAGCTCGCCTCGCGGGTCATCGCGGATGACCGCAGCGTGCTGCTGGCCAAGGGCGACACGCTCACCAACGAAGCGCTCGACGAGCTACAGCCGCCCACCTGGGAGCAGTTGCGGGTAGAGAACGAAACCGCGACCGCGGAGGCCGCCGCGGGGGTGGCCGCGATGCGCTCGAGCGTCGAGGCGGTGGCCGGGTTCTATGGCGCCAAGCAGGAACGGCTGCGCGGCGGCGACGAGTTGGCACCCGGCGTGATCAAGATGATCAAGGTCTTCGTCGCCATCAAACGCAAACTGCAGGTGGGCGACAAGATGGCGGGCCGTCATGGCAACAAGGGCGTGCTCTCGCGCATCCTGCCCGAAGAGGACATGCCGCGGATGGAAGACGGCACCCCGGTCGACATGGTGCTCAATCCGCTGGGCGTGCCGTCGCGGATGAACGTCGGGCAAATTCTGGAGACTCATCTGGGATGGGCCGCGCGCGAGATTGGCCACAAGATCGACGACGAGCTCAAGGCGGGCGCGACCGGCGCGCAGATGCGCAAGCGGCTGCGCGAGTTCTACAACGACCCCGAGAGCCAGGAATTCGTCGATCAGTTGGCCGACTCCGAGGTGCTGAAACTGGCGGGCAAATGCCGCGCCGGGGTGCATGTGGCGTCGCCGGTGTTTGACGGCGCGCGCGAAGAGGAAATTTTCGCGCTCTTGAAGCGCGCAGAGCTTTCCGAGACCGGCCAGTGCACGCTCTACGACGGGCGCACCGGGCTTAAATTCGAGCAGCCGGTCACGGTGGGCGTGATGTACATGCTGAAGCTGCATCACCTGGTCGAGGACAAAATCCACGCGCGCTCGACCGGACCCTACAGCCTGGTCACCCAGCAGCCGCTGGGCGGCAAGGCGCAGTTCGGCGGCCAGCGCCTGGGCGAGATGGAAGTGTGGGCGCTGGAAGCGTACGGCGCGGCCTACACGCTGCAAGAGATGCTCACGGTGAAGTCCGACGACGTGGCCGGACGCACGCGTATGTATGAAGCCATCGTCAAGGGCGAGAACACGCTGGAGCCGGGCCTGCCGGAGTCGTTCAACGTGATGGTCAAGGAGCTGCAATCGCTCTGTCTCAACGTCGAACTGCTCGAGCAGCAGCCCCGCCCATAGCGCGGGATTAAGGAGCAAATCGGGTATGGAAGACCTTTTCGGAATTTTTGAAAAGCCCAAGAACCCGCTGGCGTTCAATGCCATCCGCATTTCGATCGCATCGCCGGAGATGATCCGGTCGTGGTCGCATGGCGAGGTCAAGAAGCCGGAGACTATCAACTACCGCACCTTCAAGCCGGAGCGGGACGGGCTTTTTTGCGCCAAGATTTTCGGTCCGACCAAGGACTACGAGTGTAACTGCGGCAAGTACAAGCGCATGCGCCATCGCGGCGTAGTGTGCGAGAAGTGCGGCGTCGAAGTGATCCAGTCCAAGGTGCGGCGGGAGCGGATGGGCCATATCGACCTCGCCGCGCCGGTCGCCCACATCTGGTTTCTGCGCTCGCTGCCCTCGCGCATCGGCACTCTGGTCGACATGACGCTGAAGGAGCTCGAGAAGGTGCTGTACTTCGAGAGCTACGTGGTGCTTGACCCGGGCGAGACTCCGCTCCAGCACAAGGAACTGCTGACCGAGCGCAAGTATCGCGAGGCGCGCGAGCAGTATGCCGACGGTTTCAAGGCCGAGATGGGCGCCGAGGCGATTCGCACGCTGCTCTCGGGGCTCGACCTGGAGAAGCTGGCCGAGGAACTGCGGATCGAGATGAAAGCCACGGCGAGTGAGGCGCGGCGCAAGAAGGTGGCCAAGCGCCTGAAGGTGGTCAACGCCTTTCGCGATTCGGGCAACCGGCCCGAATGGATGATCCTGACCATCCTGCCGGTCATCCCGCCCGATCTGCGCCCGCTGGTGCCGCTGGACGGCGGCCGCTTTGCGACCTCCGATCTTAACGATCTCTATCGGCGCGTGATCAACCGCAACAACCGCCTCAAACGGCTCATCGAGCTCAATGCGCCCGACATCATCGTGCGCAACGAGAAGCGGATGTTGCAGGAGGCGGTCGACGCGCTGTTCGACAACGGCCGGCGCGGCCGCGCGATTACGGGGCCGGCCAAGCGGCCGCTGAAATCGCTGAGCGACATGCTCAAGGGCAAGTCCGGGCGTTTTCGGCAGAACCTGCTCGGCAAGCGCGTGGACTACTCGGGCCGCTCGGTTATCGTGGTCGGTCCCGAGCTCCGCCTGCATCAGTGCGGATTGCCCAAGAAGATGGCGCTCGAGCTGTTCAAGCCATTCATCTATTCCAAGCTCGAGGAGAAGGGCTACGTCACGACCATCAAGAGCGCCAAGAAGATGGTCGAGAAGGAAGGCAAGGACGTCTGGGACATCCTCGACGACGTGATCCGCGAGCATCCGGTGCTGCTCAACCGCGCACCGACGCTCCATCGGCTCGGCATCCAGGCCTTCGAGCCGGTGCTGATCGAGGGCAAGGCGATTCAGCTCCATCCGCTGGTCTGCGTCGCCTACAACGCGGACTTCGACGGCGACCAGATGGCGGTGCACGTGCCCCTGTCGATCGAGGCGCAGGTCGAGTCGCGCGCCCTGATGATGTCGACCAACAACATCCTCTCGCCCGCCAGCGGTAAGCCGATCATCGTGCCCACCCAGGACATGGTGCTGGGGCTGTACTACATGACGCGCGAGCGGCCGTTGGCGCTTGGCGAAGGCAAGCGCTTCGCCAGTCCGGCCGAGGTGCGTATCGCCTACGACCACGGCGAAGTTGACTTGCACGCGCGCATCACGGTGCGAATGCCGGTAGTGCGGTTGGCGGCGACGCAGCCGGTCGACGAAGAGGACGAGCATCGGCGCGGCGCGGGGCCCTCGATGTCGTCGGCGGCGGAGTCGGCCAACTATGAGCGGGTCGAGACCACGGTTGGGCGCGTGCTGCTCTACGAGATCGTGCCGCCGGTGGTGCCGTTCGCCGAAGTCAACAAGACCATGAAGAAGAAAGAGCTCGGCAACCTGATCGATCTGACCTACCGCCGGGCCGGCAACAAATCGACGGTTATCTTCGCCGACCGGCTGAAGGACGTCGGCTTCGATTTCGCCACGCGTGCGGGGATTTCGATTTCGATCAAGGACATGACGATCCCGGCGAAAAAGGCCGAACTGCTGGACAAAGCGCAAAAGGAAGTCAGCGAGATCCAGAAGCAGTACAACAACGGCGTCATCACCGACGGCGAACGCTACAACAAGGTGGTCGACATCTGGGCCGAGGTCCAGGACGAGATCGGATCGGCGGTGCTCAAGGGCCTGTCGACCCAGGTCTTCGGCAAGGACAAGGACGGCAAGGAAGTCGTGGGGCCGTCGTTCAACCCGATCTTCATCATGGCGGATTCCGGCGCGCGTGGATCCGAGCAGCAGATTCGCCAGCTTGCGGGGTTGCGCGGCCTGATGGCCAAGCCGTCTGGCGAGATCATCGAGACTCCGATCACGGCCAACTTCCGCGAAGGGTTGACCGTGTTGCAGTACTTCATCTCGACCCACGGCGCGCGCAAGGGATTGGCCGACACGGCGCTCAAGACCGCCAACTCGGGCTACCTGACCCGCCGCCTGGTCGACGTCGCGCAGGATTCGATCATCACCGAGGACGATTGCGGCACGCTCGACGGAATCGAGATGACGCCGCTGGTCGAAGGCGGCGAGGTGATCGAGGGGCTGGGCGACCGGGTGCTCGGGCGGGTGGCGCTGGAGGAGATCCACGATCCGTTCAACAACACGGTCCTGGTCCGCGCCAACGAAATGATCGACGAGGACAAGGTGGCCGAGATCGAAGAGGCCGGCCTGGAGCGGGTGAAGATCCGCTCGGTGCTGACCTGCCAGTCGCGCCAGGGCGTATGCGTGAAGTGCTACGGACGCGACCTCGGCCGCGGACATCAGGTCAACATGGGCGAGGCCATCGGCATCATGGCGGCGCAATCGATCGGCGAGCCGGGCACGCAGCTCACGATGCGCACGTTCCATATCGGCGGCACCGCCAGCCGGCGTGCCGAGCAGACCACGCTGGAGGCGCGCAACGACGGTATCGTGCGCCTGCACAACGTCAAGACCGTGCCGAGCCGCGACGGCAGCCTGATCGTGATGTCGCGTCACGGCGAAGTCGCGATCGTGACCCAGGTCACCGCGGGCGAATCCAGCGCTGTGCGCGAGCGCGAACGTGAACGCTACCCGCTGGTCTACGGCGCCAAGCTGCGCAAGGGCGAGGGTGAACGCGTCAAGGGCAACGAGCTGATCGCCGAGTGGGATCCCTACACCACGCCGATCATCACCGAGGTCGAGGGCACGGTTAAGTACGGCGACATCATCGAGGGCAAGACGATGGAAGAGCGGGTGGACGAGCGCACCGGCGCGCGTTCCAACGTCATCGTCGAAGCGACCAAGGATCTCGACGTACGGCCGCGTATCTCGATCAAGGACGAGAGCGGCAAGACCTCGCGGCTCACTTCCAACGAGCAGTTCGCGCGCTACTACCTGCCGGTCGGCTCCTACATCAACGTGGCCGAGGGCACGGTGGTGCACGCCGGCGACGTGATCGCCAAGATCCCGCGCGAGACTACCAAGACCAAGGACATCACGGGCGGACTGCCGCGCGTCGCCGAATTGTTCGAGGCGCGCAAACCCAAGGAGTTCGCGGTCATCTCGGAAATCGACGGCCAGGTCTCCTTCGGCAAGGATACCAAGGGCAAGCGCAAGGTCGTGGTCACCCCCGAAGTCGGAGATGCGCGCGAGTATCTGATCGCCAAGGGCAAGCATATCGGCGTGCACGAGGGCGATATGGTCCGCGCGGGCGAGCCGTTGATGGAAGGTTCGTCCAACCCGCACGACATCCTGACCATCCTGGGCGAGAAGGCGCTGGCGAAATACCTGGTCGACGAAATCCAGGAGATTTACCGGCTCCAGGGCGTGCGTATCAACGACAAACATATCGAGGTCATCGTGCGCCAGATGCTGCGCCGGGTGCGGATCAAGGAGGTCGGCGATACCGATTTCCTGGTCGGCGACCAGACCGAGAAGTGGCGCTTCGACGAGGAGAACGGCCGCGTCCTGACCAAGGGCGGCGAGCCGGCAATCGCCGAGCCGCTGCTCCTGGGCATCACCAAGGCCTCACTCTCGACCGAGAGCTTCATATCGGCGGCGTCGTTCCAGGAAACCACCCGGGTGCTGACCGAGGCGGCTATCAATGGCAAGGTCGACCGGCTGGTCGGGCTCAAAGAGAACGTCATTATGGGCCGGCTGATTCCGGCCGGGACGGGCTTGCCGACCTACAACCGGGTCGAAGTGATGGCCGAGGCGCTGCCGCCCGGCGAAGAGGCCGAAAAGGGCGAGCTGGCCGAGGCCTCCGCAGCGGCAGGAGATTGACAGGTTGGCTTGGATGCTTTAAATAAGTATGTTCACCCCAAGGGCGAATCCGCCCTTGGGGGGTTTGTTTGAAGAGCGGTTTCCTGTCCACGAGGACAGGTTGGGAGCCGGCTCGGAGAGACGCTCCGGGCCGGGTTTTTTCGACAGGTTTGTGAAAAAAGCCGGGGGGTGAGGGACGCTGCCCCCGGCGAGATGCAGTCCCGAGAAACTACGTGCCGACTATTAACCAGCTGATTCGCCAGGCGCGCATCAAGAAGCGCTACAAGATGAGCGCGCCGGCCCTGCAAGGCTCGCCGCAGAAGCGCGGCGTGTGCACGCAGGTCAAGACCACTACGCCCAAGAAGCCCAACTCGGCGCTGCGCAAGGTCGCGCGGGTACGGCTTTCCAACGGCTACGAGGTCAACACCTACATCCCGGGCGTCGGACACAACTTGCAGGAACACTCGGTGGTGTTGATTCGCGGCGGCCGGGTCAAGGACCTGCCCGGAGTGCGCTATCACGTAATCCGCGGCACGCTCGATTCGATCGGCGTCCAAGAACGGCGCAAGGGCCGCTCCAAGTACGGCTCTAAAAAGCCCAAGTAGCATACAGCCATGTCACGCAAGGGTCAGGCCCGTGTCCGGGAAGTAACCCCGGACCCAAAGTTCCACGACCGCACGCTCGCCAAGTTCGTGAACGTGGTGATGGTGCAGGGAAAGAAGTCGCTCGCCGAGCAGATCCTCTATCGCGCGCTCGACACGATCGCCGAGCGCTCCAAGGAGGATGGGCTGGTGGTTTTCAAGCGGGCGCTGGACAACATCCGCCCCGCGGTCGAAGTGCGCTCGCGGCGCGTGGGCGGCGCGAACTACCAGGTGCCGGTCGAAGTGCGGCCGGTCAGGCGCAATTCGCTCGCGATGCGCTGGCTGGTGACGGCGGCGCGCGCGCGCGGCGAGAAGTCGATGGAAGAGCGGCTGGCGGTCGAGATTCTGGAAGCGGCCGGCAATCGCGGCGGCGCGGTCAAGAAGCGCGAGGATACTCATCGGATGGCGGAAGCTAACAAGGCCTTCGCTCATTACCGCTGGTAAGGAAAAGAAAAATCACCTCCGCCTCGAGCGAACGAATCGAAAATCGAAAGAGGTTGATCGGGAAGCGGTTACGAATCGGAAGTAGCGGAAGAAGTAGTAAGAAGAAGTAGTAAGATGGCGCGTGAAACTCCCATAAAAGATGTGCGCAATATCGGCATCATGGCGCATATCGATGCCGGCAAGACCACCACGACCGAGCGGGTGCTTTACTACACAGGGATCAATTACAAGATCGGTGAAGTGCACGAAGGCACGGCCACGATGGACTGGATGGTGCAGGAGCAGGAGCGCGGCATCACGATCACGTCGGCAGCGACCACCTGTTTCTGGCGCGACCATCGGATCAATATCATCGACACGCCCGGGCACGTCGACTTCACGATCGAAGTCGAGCGGAGCCTCCGCGTGCTCGACGGCGCGGTGGCCGTGTTCTGCGCGGTCGGCGGAGTCGAGCCGCAATCCGAGACCGTGTGGCGCCAGGCCGACAAGTATCGCGTTCCGCGCATCGCGTTCATCAATAAGATGGACCGCGTGGGCGCCGACTTCGAGCGCGTGGTCGCCGAAATCCGCGACAAGCTCAAGGCCAAGCCGCTGGTGCTGCAGCTTCCGATCGGAGCCGAGGAAAAGTTCACCGGCGTAATCGACCTGGTCGAGAACCGCGCGCTCATCTGGGACGAGGATCGTCTCGGCGCCAACTACCGGGTCGAGGAAATTCCGGCCGATCTGAAGGAAAGCGCGCGCGCTTGGCGCGAGAAGATGATCGAGACGCTCGCCGACCACGACGAACGCATCATGGAGATGTTCCTCGAAGGCAAAGAGGAGCCATCGCCGGAACAGATCCGCACGGCCGCGCGACGCGCCACGCTCAACATCGAGGCGATACCGGTCCTGATGGGCTCGGCGTTCCGCAACAAGGGCGTGCAGCCGATGCTCGACGCGGTGGTCGACTATTTGCCGTCCCCGCTCGACGTTCCGCCGATGATGGGCAAGGTCGGCGACAAGATGGAAGAGCGCTGGCCGCGCGACGACGCGCCGTTCAGTGCGCTCGCGTTCAAAATCATGACCGACCCGTACGTCGGCACGCTGACTTTTTTGCGCGTCTACTCGGGACGGCTGGAGAGCGGATCGTCGGTGCTCAACTCGACCAAGCTCAAGCGCGAGCGGATCGGACGGCTGGTCAAGATGCACGCCAACAAGCGCGAGGAAATTACCGAGGTCTTCGCCGGCGACATCTGCGCAGTGGGGCTTCGCGATACCACCACCGGCGACACCCTGTGCGACCCGGCGCATCCGATCGTGCTCGAGTCGATCGAATTTCCCGATCCGGTCATCCAGATCGCGATCGAGCCCAAGACCAAGGCCGACCAGGATCGCCTGGGCGAGTCGCTGGCCAAGCTTGCGCGCGAGGATCCGTCCTTCCGCGTCAGCGTCAACCGCGAAACCAGCCAGACGCTGATTGCCGGGATGGGCGAGCTGCACCTGGAGATCATCGTCGACCGCCTTCTGCGCGAGTTCAAAGTCGACGCCAACGTCGGCAAGCCGCAAGTGGCTTACCGCGAGACTATCCGCAAGCCTGCGGAAGCCGAGGGCCGGTTCGTGCGCCAGAGCGGTGGCCACGGCCAGTTCGGCGTGGTCGACCTGCGCATCGAGCCGCTAGAGAAGGGCGGCGGATTCGAATTCGTCGACGCGACCAAGGGCGGCTCGATCCCGCGCAACTTCATCCCGTCGGTCGAAGACGGCGTGAAGGAAGCGATGGAGACCGGAGTGCTGGCGGGCTATCCGATGGTTGACGTGCGCGTCAGCCTGCTCGACGGCAAGTACCACGAGGTCGACTCCTCGGAACTGGCGTTCAAGATTGCGGCCTCGATGGGTTTTCGCGAGGCGGTGGGCAGGGCCGACCCGGTACTGCTCGAGCCGGTGATGGAAGTCGAAGTGGTGATGCCGCAGGAATTCATGGGCGAAGTGATCGGCGATCTCAACGGGCGGCGCGGCAAGATTCTCAACATGGAGAATCGCGCGGGCGCCCAGGTGGTCGAAGCGCGCGTGCCGCTGGCCACGATGTTCGGTTATGCGACCCGCCTGCGTTCGATGACGCAGGGACGGGCTACTTACACGATGCAGTTCGGCGCCTACGAACCGGTGCCGCAGCAGATATACGCAGAGTTGATGGAGCGCAATGGCGACAATGACGAGCGTCCGCGCGCTTAACGGAATCAGTCAGGGAGGGTCACACCGGAGGACGAATCATGGGCAAGGCTAAATTTGAACGCAACAAGCCGCACGCGAATGTGGGCACCATCGGCCATATCGACCACGGCAAGACTACGCTAACCGCGGCGATCACCAAGGTGCTCTCCGCGAAGAAACTTGCCCAGTTTGTCGCTTTCGATCAAATCGACAAGGCGCCCGAGGAACGCGAGCGCGGCATCACAATCGCGATCGCGCACGTCGAGTACGAGACCACCAAACGTCACTACGCGCACGTCGATTGTCCGGGCCACGCCGACTACATCAAGAACATGATCACCGGCGCCGCCCAGATGGACGGCGCGATCCTGGTGGTCGGCGCCAACGACGGGCCGATGCCGCAGACTCGCGAGCATATCCTGCTCGCGCGCCAGGTCGGCGTGCCTTCGATCGTGGTCTTCATGAACAAGGTCGACATGGTCGACGACCCCGAATTGCTCGACCTGGTCGAGCTCGAAGTGCGCGACCTGCTGAAGAAATACGAATTTCCCGGCGACGACGTGCCGGTCATCCGCGGGAGCGCGCTTAAGGCGCTGAACTGCGGATGCGGCAAGGACGATTGTCCCAACTGCAAGCCGATCCTCGATCTGATGGCGGCGGTCGACGCCTATATCCCGCAGCCCGTGCGCGAGATCGAAAAGCCCTTCCTGATGCCGGTCGAGGACGTGTTCTCGATTTCCGGCCGCGGAACGGTGGTCACCGGCCGTGTCGAGCGCGGCAAGGTCAAGGTCGGCGAGGAGGTCGAAATCGTCGGCTTTCGCGATACCTCCAAGACCGTCGTGACCGGGGTCGAGATGTTCCGCAAGATTCTCGACGAAGGACAGGCGGGCGACAATATCGGCGTGCTCCTGCGTGGACTCAAACGCGAAGACGTCGAGCGCGGACAGGTGCTCGCCCGCCCAGGCAGCATCACCCCGCACACCAACTTCGAGGCCGAGGCTTACATCCTGACCAAGGAAGAGGGCGGACGGCACACCCCGTTCTTCACCGGCTACCGGCCGCAGTTCTACTTCCGCACCACCGACGTGACGGGCGTGCTCAATCTGCCCGAAGGCACCGAGATGGTGATGCCCGGCGACAACATCAAGATCACCGGCGAACTGATCACGCCGGTCGCGATGGACGAGGGGTTGCGCTTCGCGATCCGCGAGGGCGGCCGCACGGTCGGCGCGGGCGTGGTTTCCAAAGTGCTGAAGTAAGAATTGGTCCTGAAGTAAAGGCTCGGAAGCAAGAAAACGTGGCGATGAGGCGGGGACGGGGATGCGCGGTAGTGCCGGTAAAGGCGGCTCTTAGGAATCTGGCTTAGAGGATGAACGATAAGATCCGCATACGCCTTAAAGCGTACGACTACCGGCTGCTCGACCAGTCGGTGCGTGAGATCGTGGATACGATCCGGCGCACCGGCGGGCGCGTGGCGGGACCGATCCCGCTGCCCACGCGGATTGAGCGTTTCTGCGTTAACCGCTCACCGCATGTCGACAAGAAATCGCGCGAGCACTTCGAGATCCGCACCCACAAGCGCCTGTTGGACGTGCTCGAACCGACTCAGCAAACTATCGACGCGCTCGGCAAGCTCGACCTTGCCGCGGGCGTCGACGTTGAAATCAAACTCGAGTAACGCGTCGTGCTAAGCGGACTCATTGGAAAAAAGCTGGGCATGACCCAGGTGACCGAGGCCACCGGCACGGTGCGGGCGGCAACCGTTATCCAGCTCGGCCCGTGCGCGGTGACTCAGATCAAGACCGCCGCGACCGACGGCTATGACGCGGTGCAGATAAGCTTCGGACGCCGGCGGGTCTCGCGCGTCACGGCGCCGCTCCGCGGCCATTACGCCAAGGCCGAGGTCGCGCCGGGGATCAAGTTGGGTGAGTTCGACCGCCGCGGCGAAAACGAACTCAAGCCGGGCCAAAACATTGCCGCCGCTGACGTCTTCAAGGCGGGCGACCTGGTCGACGTCTCCGGGACTTCCAAGGGACGCGGCTACGCCGGCGTCATCCGGCGTCATCACTTCGCCGGCTTTCCCGGCTCGCGCGGTACGCACGAGTATTTCCGTCACGGCGGCTCGATCGGTAATCGCTCCTATCCCGGACGCGTGCGCAAGGGGATGCGGATGGCGGGGCAGTTGGGTAACGAGAGCGCCACGGTGCTTAATTTGCGAGTGCTTGAGATTTTGCCCGAAGACAACGCCATCCTGATCTCAGGGGCGGTGCCTGGCGCCGACGGCACGGTGGTCGTGGTCTGTCACTCGGCCAAGGAACGCGTCCGCCAGGCGGAGCCGGCCAATGGCTGAACGCAAGCATCGCGAGGCCGTGAAAGCGCCCGAGGCGGTAAAGGTGCCGCTATTCTCGGCGGCGCGCGAGCGCGTGGGCGAGATCGAAGTCGCGGGCGCGGTGTTCGGGCGTACCGGCGACAAATCGATTTTGCACGAAGCGGTGAAGATGCAGATGGCCAATCGGCGCTCGGGAACCGCGTCGACCAAGACCCGTGGGTTCATCTCGGGTGGCGGCAAGAAGCCGTGGCGGCAAAAGGGTACCGGACGCGCGCGCGCCGGCTCGATTCGCTCGCCCATCTGGCGTCACGGCGGAACAATTTTCGGGCCGCAGCCGCGGGATTATTCGTACAAGATGCCCAAGCAGGCGTGGCGCCGCGCGCTTTGCCTCGCGCTCTCGGACCGCGCGGCCAACGGCAAGCTGGTGGTGACGCAGTCGCTGGAGCTGCCCGAGCCTAAGACGAAGGCGGCCAAGGCGATGCTCGAAGCGCTCGGGCTCAAGCACGCACTGATCGTGTTGGGCGAGGGCGAGGAGACTTTTTTCCGCGCGGCGCGCAACCTGGCCGCGCACAAGGTGCTGTTGGTGGCGGGGCTCAACGTTTACGACGTGCTCAACTACGACGAAGTCCTGATGAGCGAGCCGGTGGCGCGCGCGATCGAGGCGCGGCTTAAAGGAGAGGCACCTAAGGGAGAGGCAAGATGACCGGCGAGAATTTGATTCTCTCGCCGCTCATCACCGAGAAGGGCACGGCGGTCGGCGAGGAAGGCAACCAGGTCGTGTTCCGGGTGCGGCCCGAGGCGAGCAAGGACGCGATTCGCGACGTAGTCGAGCGGATGTTCAAGGTCACTGTGCTCAAGGTCCGCACGCTCAGGGTGCTTGGCAAAAAGCGCCGCCGCGGACGGATCGTCGGCGCGCGTTCGGACTGGAAAAAGGCATACGTGACGCTGAAAGAGGGCGACAGGATCGAATTCTTCGAGGGCGTCTAAGACGCTCCGGATGATATTGCAACTGGGTGATTTGGTTAGTCGGTTGATTTGGTTGGTGAGTTGATTTCGTTAGGCGGGTGATTCGGTTAGTCGGGTGATTTTGAGATGGCGGTAATACAACTCAATCCGCGGACCCCGGGTCAGCGCTTCATGCAGCTGGCGGATTTTTCGGGGCTAACCGCCAAGCCGCCCGAGAAGCGTCTGCTCGCGCCGCTCAAACATTCGGGCGGGCGCAACAACCGCGGCCGCATGACCACGCGCCATCGCGGCGGCGGCCACAAGCGCCGCCTGCGCCTCGTCGATTTCAAGCGCAACCACGACGGCGTCCCGGCCGTTGTCGCGGCGCTCGAATACGATCCCAACCGCTCGGCCAATATCGCGCTGCTGCATTACGCCGACGGCGAGAAACGCTACATACTGGCGCCTGAGGGCCTCAAGCAGGGCGACAAGGTCGAGTCGGGACCGCAGGCCGATATCAAGCCGGGCAACGCGCTGGCGCTCAAGAACATCCCGCTCGGCACGATGGTGCATGGCGTGGAACTCAAGCCCGGTGCGGGCGCGCAACTGGTGCGCGGCGCGGGGACGGCCGCGCAGTTGATGGCCAAGGAAGGCAAGTTCGCGTTGCTCAAGCTGCCCTCGGGCGAGCAGCGGATGGTGCAGGCCGAGTGCCGCGCGACTATCGGTCAGGTCGGCAACCTGGACCACGAAAATATTTCGATCGGCAAGGCCGGCCGCAGCCGCCATCTAGGCAAACGCCCGCACGTGCGCGGGATGGCGATGAATCCGGTCGACCATCCGCACGGCGGCGGCGAGGGACGTTCCAAGGGCAATCATCCACAATCGCCATGGGGACAGCCGGCCAAGGGTTACAAGACACGCGGTAAGAAGCCTTCGGACCACTACATCGTGAGCCGCCGGCCCAAGGGCAAGCGTTAAGCAGACTCTAGCGTCAGGCAGAATTTTAGGCGTCAGGCAGAACTTAGAATGAGGTCGCTCAAAAAAGGTCCGTTCATCGATGGCCATCTCGAACGCAAGGTCGCAGCCGCGCTCGCCTCGGGCGACAAGCGGATCATCCGGACCTGGTCGCGGCGCTCGATGGTGGTGCCGGACATGGTGGGGCTGACGTTCGCGGTGCATAACGGCCACAAGTTCATCCCGGTCTACTGCACAGAGAACATGGTCGGTCACAAGCTCGGTGAGTTTTCTCCCACGCGCACCTTCCATGGCCATGCGGGCGACCGCAAGGGCGAGGTCAAGAGCACGGGCGGCGGTGCGCCGGCCGCTGCTGCGCCAGCCGCGGCCCCCAAGCCTGCGGCGGGAGGCTGAGAGAGGTTTTTTCGCGATGGAATCCATTGCCAGAACCCGCCACGTCCGCATCTCGCCGCAGAAGCTGCGGCTGGTGTGTGAGCTTATCGTGGGCAAGAAGATCGATCTCGCGCTCTCGGTGCTCGAGTTCACGGCCAAACGCAGCGCCAAGGTTGTGTCCAAAACGCTGCTCGCGGCAGTGGCCAACGCGCGCGACCAGCAGAACGTCGACGAAGACCTCCTGTACGTCAAACGCGCGACCGCCGACACCGGGCCGACCTGGAAACGGTCGCTTGCGCGCGCGCACATGCATTCAACGCCGATCCTCAAGCGCACCAGCCATCTGACGGTGGTGGTCGACGAGCGCGCCTCGTAGGGAGCCCCATGGGACAGAAATCGCATCCGCGCGGGCTGCGGCTCGGCATCATCGAGGGTTGGGATTCCAAGTGGTACGCGTCGCACAACTACGCGACGCTGCTGCACGAGGATTTGAAGCTGCGCGACTTTATCAAGCGGCGCCTCTACCACGCCGGCATCTCGCGGATCGAGATCGAGCGGATGGCCAACAAGGCCAAGATCAATATTCACACGGCGCGTCCCGGAATCGTCATCGGCAAGAAGGGCGCGGAGATCGACAAGCTCAAGGGCGATATCCAGAGGCTGATGAAGGGCAAGGAAGCGTTCATCAATATTCATGAAGTGCGCCGCCCCGACCTCGATCCGCAACTGGTGGCCGAGAATATCGCGCTGCAACTGGAGCGGCGCGTTGCTTTTCGCCGCGCGATGAAAGAGGCGGTGCTGCGCGCGATGCGGATGGGCGCGCAGGGGGTCAAAGTCCATGTCGCGGGGCGCCTGGGTGGCGCTGAAATCGCGCGGGTTGAGTGGTATCGCGAGGGACGCGTGCCGCTCCAGACGCTGCGCGCGGACGTGGCTTACGGATTCGCCGAGGCGCGCACCACCTACGGCCAGATCGGCGTCAAAGTTTGGATCTTCCGCGGCGAGGTTCTGACCCGTAAGGAAGAAGACATCCGGCGCTCCGGCCTTAGCGGGGCCCATCAGCAGTAACCGAGAGAATGCGCGTTAGCGGGATTGCATAATGCTTCAGCCCAAGAAAGTTAAATATCGCAAGATCCAGAAAGGCCGGGTGCGCGGCGCGGAGTCGCGCGGCCTGGAGCTGGCCTTTGGCGACTACGGGCTGAAGAGCATCGAGACCGCGCGTATCGATACCCGCGCGCTCGAGGCCGCGCGCATCGCGCTCACCCGCCATATCAAACGCGGCGGCCGCGTGTGGCTCCGCGTTTTTCCCGACAAGCCGTTCACCAAGAAGCCAGCCGAAACTCGGATGGGCAAGGGCAAGGGCGGCCCCGAGGGCTGGACCGCGGTGGTGCGGCCGGGACGCATTTTATTCGAGATGGAAGGGGTCGACCGGGCGACTGCTCACGAGGCGATGCGGCTGGCGGCGCACAAACTGCCGGTCAAGACGATCGTGGTCGAGCGGGAGGGCGAGAGCCTTGGAGCTTGACGAACTCAAACAGATGAACGCCGGTGACCTGCGGCTGAAGGAACGCGAAGCGCGCGAGGAAATCTTCCGCCTCAAGCTCAAGCTGCGCACCAATCAGCTCGACAATCCGTCGAATTATCGGCGCGCGCGCAAGGAACTGGCGCGCATCATGACCCTGCTGCGGCAGAAGAGCGGACCGGCGGGCGCGGGCGTCGCCGCACGGACGAAGGCGTAGCGATGCGGGAGCGAGTTAAACAGCGCGTGGGCGTCGTCGTCTCGGCCAAGGCGGCCAAGACCGTGGTGGTGCGGGTCGACCGGCTGGTTCAGCATCCGCTCTACGGCAAACGGATCCGTCAGCGCACGCGCTTCATGGCGCACGACGAGCGCGGCGAGTGTCACGAGGGCGACCGCGTGCTAATCATCGAATCGCCGCCGATTTCGCGACGCAAGCGCTGGCGCGTCAGCAAAGTGCTGACGCGGGCGGCCGGCTAAGGGAGCGCGGGCGTCATGGTGCAGATGCGAACGGTGCTGGACGTGGCCGACAATTCGGGCGCGCGCAAAGTGATGTGCATCAAGGTGCTCGGCGGCTCGCGCCGTCGTTACGCCACCGTGGGCGACATTATCGTGGTGGCGATTCGCGAGGCGATTCCGAATGCCAAGGTCAAAAAGGGCGAGGTCGCCCGGGCTGTGATCGTACGCACCAGCAAGGAAATCAGCCGCAAGGACGGCAGTTATATCCGTTTCGACGACAACTCGGCGGTGCTGGTCGATAATCAACACGAGCCGATTGGTACGCGCATTTTCGGGCCCGTGGCTCGCGAGCTGCGCGCCAAGCGCTTTCTTAAAATTATTTCGCTGGCGCCGGAGGTGCTGTGATGGCTTCGGAGCGCAGCGCGGCCAAGTATCCGGTCAAGAAGAATGACATGGTGATGGTGATCACCGGGCGCGAGCGCGGCAAGACCGGCAAGGTGCTCAAAGTGATCCCCGCGTCGGGCCGCGTGATTATCGAGCGGCTGAATATCGTCAAGCGCCACTCCAAGCCGCGCGGCGCGGCCAGTCCCGGCGGTATCGTCGAGAAGGAAGCGCCGATCGCGATTTCCAACGTGATGGTGTTTTGCGAGCGCTGCAACGCGCCAGTGCGCGTGGGTGTAAAGAAGGACGCGGCCGACGGCGCGCGCTCGCGCGTATGCCGCCGCTGCGGCGAAGCGCTGGGTAACGAGTGATGGCGGACGAAAAGGACAAATCGCAAAAGCCCAAAAAAGAGCCGAAGGGCGAGCGTCAGGGCAAAAAGGGCGGCGGCGGCGCGCCCGCGGCGGCTGAGCCCAAGGCCGAGGCCAAGCCGCGCGAGCCCGAGCCCAAGGTGCCGGCGCGCCTGCGGGTGCGCTACGAGCAGGAGATTCGGGCGACCCTGATGCGCGAGCTCAAGATCGAAAACCCGATGCGCGCGCCGCGGCTGCACAAGATCGTGATCAACATGTCGCTCAGCGAGGCACGCGACAACGTCAAGATTCTCGACGCCGCGGTCGAAGAGCTCAAGGTGGTGACGGGCCAGAAGCCGGTCATCACCAAGGCGCGCAAGGCGATCTCGAATTTCAAACTACGCGAGGGCATGCCGATCGGTGCGATGGTGACGCTCAGGCGCGAGCGGATGTACGAGTTCTTCGACCGGCTGGTGAACGTGTCGCTCGCGCGCGTGCGCGACTTCCGCGGCGTGAGCGACAAGGCCTTCGACGGGCGCGGCAATTACTCGCTGGGCCTGCGCGAGCATACTATTTTCCCCGAGCTCAACTTGGACAAGGTCGAGCGCGTGAAGGGGCTGACAGTGACGATCAACACGACCGCGCGCAGCGACTTCGAGGGTTACACCCTGCTGCGCGCGCTGGGGATGCCGTTTCGCGGCGCGCTCGAGCGCGAGGCCGCGGCGCGGGCGGCGTAGGGTAACCAGAGATGGCGAAGACCTGTCTTCGGGTAAAGGCGCTGCGCAAGCCCAAGTTCAAGACGCGCCAGCATAACCGCTGTCCGCTGTGCGGGCGCTCGCGCGCGTTCTATCGGCGCTTCAAGATGTGCCGGCTGTGCCTGCGCAAAAATGCGCTCCGCGGCGCGCTGCCCGGAGTGGTCAAGGCGAGTTGGTAGCGGCGGCCGTTTGAGCCGATCGCGTCAAAAGAATCGACGAGTAAGCGCTAAAGAATTGACCGGTAAAAGGATCAAAGAGGCTTAATGTCGCAGACCGATCCCATCGCTGAATTGCTGACCCGGATTCGCAACGCCATGCATGCGCGTTACAACCAGGTCGAAGTCCCGCATTCGCGCATGCGCGAGGCGATTTGCCGCACGCTGTCGGCCGAGGGTTTTTTGGGCGGTGTTGAAGTGGCGGGGGAAATACCCAAGAAGAAGCTGATCGTGGGGCTGCGCTACTCGGGCGAGCGCGAGCCGGTAATTCGGGGGATCGAACGCGTTAGCCGGCCGAGCATCCGCCGTTACGCGGGAGCGAATTCGATGCCGCGCGTGCCGCACGGGATGGGCGTGCAGGTGGTGACAACGCCGCTCGGCGTGATGACCGATCGCGAGGCCCGGCGCAAAAAGGTCGGCGGCGAAATTCTGCTAAGGATTTGGTAGGGAGAACGGGGCGATGTCGCGCATAGGCAGATTGCCGGTGATCCTGGAAAAAGGCGTGAAAGCCCAACTCGCGGGCGAGACGATCAAGGTCGAGGGTCCCAAGGGCAAGCTCCAACTCAGGATACCGGCGGGCTTCACGCTGGAGATGAGCGACTCGCGGATCGAAGTGAAGCGCCCGGGCGACACGCAGCAGGAGCGGGCGTTGCACGGCTTGGTGCGCAAGCTCGTCGCCAACATGGTCGAAGGCGTAGGCAAGGGATTCACCCGGGTGCTCGAGATCAACGGCGTCGGCTACCGGGCCGAGGTCCGCGGCAACAATATTCATTTCACCCTGGGCTACTCGCATCCGATCGTCTATCAGTTGCCGCCGGGCGTGACGGCCAAGATTGAGAAGCAGGTGACGATCACGCTTGAGAGCGCGGATCGGCAGTTGATTGGGTCGGTCGCCGCGCAGATCCGCGAGCTCAGGCCGCCGGAGCCTTACAAGGGCAAAGGGATCAAGTACGCAAACGAGAAGATTCGCCGCAAGGCCGGCAAAGCAGCGGCCGGAGCGGCGGCGGGTTAGCGCCGCGGGAGCGGATCACGATGGCTGCGGAGCGATTTGCAAAACGGATGGAACGGCGCCAGCGCGTGCGGCGGCGCGTGCGCGGCAGCGACGAGCGGCCGCGGCTTTCGGTGTACCGCTCACTCAACCATATTTACGCGCAGGTGGTGTCCGACGATTCGGGGCAGACGCTCGCGGCCGCCTCGACGCTCACCGCGGAGTTGCGCGAAGGGCTCAAGAGCCAGCGCAACGTGCAGGCCGCCAAGGTGGTCGGGAAAACGATCGCCGAGCGCTGTCTCAGCAAGGGAATCAGCCGGGTCATCTTTGACCGCAACGGCTTTCTTTATCATGGCCGCGTGAAGGCGTTGGCCGACGCGGCGCGCGAGGCAGGACTGAAGTTTTAGGTAGGACTTAAGTTTTAAGGGGCGCAAGCCTTTTCGCAACCGGGAGCATCGTGGCACAGCGGATAGAAACGCAAGGGCTCGACATCAAGGAAAAGGTCGTCCATATCAACCGGGTGGCCAAGGTCGTCAAAGGCGGCCGGCGCTTCAGTTTCAGCGCGCTGGTGGTAGCCGGCGATCAGAACGGCTTGGTCGGTTTTGGCCTGGGCAAGGCCAACGAAGTGCCCGAGGCGATTCGCAAGGGCGTCGAGCGCGCCAAGAAGAGCCTGATGCGTGTGCCTTTGCAGGAAGGGACGATTCCGCACGAGGTGCTCGGACGCTTCGGCGCGGGCAAGGTGATCCTCAAACCGGCCTCGGAAGGCACGGGAGTTATCGCGGCGGGCGGCGTGCGCGCGGTGGTGGAGTTGGCGGGTATCCGCAATATCCTGACGAAGCGCCTGGGTTCTTCCAACCCGCACAACCTCGTGAAGGCCACGCTGGAGGCGCTCGCCGAGTTGCGCAGTCCGCAGGACATCCTGCGCACGCGCGAACATGGGCCCAAACGTCCAGCCGCGGCCTGAGGCGGACGGCAAGTTTGAGCGCAAGTTTGAGCGCAAGTTTGAGCGCAAGTTTGAGCGCAAGTTTGAGCGAAGGAAGACTGGGCTAAAAAGAAGACTGGGGCTAAGGAAGGTCGAGCCAAGGAGATACGCACGCGATGTCGGAGCCAATCAGAATTAAGCTGGTGCGGAGCCCGATCGGGACCAACCAGCGCGTGCGCCAGACGCTTAAGGGGCTTGGGCTTCGCCGGGTCGGCAGCGAGAGCGAACTCGTACGCAGCCCGTCGGTCGACGGCATGTTGCGCCGGGTGTCGCACCTGGTTGCCGAAGTGAAGAAGTAATGGCAATCGATTTACATACGCTCAAGCCGGCCGCGGGCTCCAAGCATCGCGCCGCGCGCGTGGGCCGCGGAATCGGCTCCGGCAGCGGCAAGACCGCGGGACGCGGCCATAAGGGCAAGGGCTCGCGCTCGGGCGGCAACACTCCGCCGGGATACGAGGGCGGGCAGATGCCGCTCAAGCGGCGAGTGCCCAAGCGCGGATTTCGCCGGCTGCAGAAAACCGAGGACCGGCGGGAAGGATTCGTAGTGGTCAACCTCAAGCGGCTGGCCGCGTTGGGCGTCGAGACGATCGATCCGGCGCTGATGGCCGAGCGCGGAATTATCCGCGCTGCGGACAAGGTCAAGGTGCTTGGTGATGGCGCACTGGCGGGACGGATAACGATCCGCGCGCATGCGTTTTCGTCGAGCGCGAAAGAGAAGATCGCGGCGGCCGGAGGAGTGGCGGAGTTAATCGAGGATAACCCAAAGCTTAATGCTTGACGGGTTCTCAAACGCGTCGCGCATCCCCGAGTTGCGCCGCCGGCTGTGGTTTACGGCCATGATGCTGGTCGTTTACCGCATGGGCGTAGCCGTGCCCACTCCGGGAATCGACGGGCAGGCGCTCGCCGCGTTCTTCGACGCCGCATCGAGCACGCTGTTCGGATGGGTGAACCTGTTCTCGGGCGGCGCGCTGGAGCGGTTCTCCGTCTTCGCCCTGGGCATCATGCCCTACATCTCGGTCGCTATCATCCTGGACCTGCTCAAGGTCGCGTGGCCTTACCTCGACGAATTGTACAAGGAAGGCGAGGCGGGGCGGCGCAAGATCAGCCAGTACACGCGCTACGGGACGGTGATGCTGTCGGTGGTGCAGGGCTTGATGATCGCGGTGTCGCTCGAGCACATCCAGGCGCCGGGCGGCGGCTCGGTAGTTTACGCTCCGGGATGGAGCTTCCGCATCATCACCGTGCTCACGGTCACCGCGGGCTCGATGTTCGTGATGTGGATCGGCGAGCAAATCACCGAGCGCGGGATCGGCAATGGGATCTCATTGATCATTATGGCCGGGATCGTCGCGCGCCTGCCGAGCGCGCTTTCAACCACTTTCCAGTTCGTGCGCGAGGGCGAGATGAGCCTGTTCGTGCTGATCCTGATCCTGCTGATCGTGGTCGGCGTCACCGGAGGCATCGTCTACGTCGAAACCAGCCAGCGCCGGATCCCGATCCAGTACGCGCGGCGCGTAGTCGGACGGCGGGTCTATGGCGGGCAGAGTTCGCACTTGCCGCTCAAGATCAACACCGCGGGTGTCATCCCCCCGATCTTCGCCTCGTCGATCCTGGTTTTTCCGGCCACCGTGGCTACCTTCCTCCCGGCGGCCAAGAATTATTCGGCGCTGCTGACTCCGGGAGGATGGGTTTACGACGTCGTGTACGTCGCCCTGATCGTGTTCTTCTGTTACTTCTACACGGCCGTCACGTTCAATCCGGTGGACGTCGCCGAGAATCTAAAGAAGTACGGCGGCTTCATCCCGGGCATCCGGCCGGGACGCTTTACCGCCGAGTACATCGATCGGGTGCTGTCGCGGATAACCCTGTTCGGCGCCATCTACGTCAGCATCGTATGTGTCCTGCCGACGCTTCTGATCCAGCGCTTCAACGTGCCCTTCTACTTCGGCGGCACGGCGCTGTTGATCGTAGTCGGCGTGGCGCTGGACACGGTCGCCCAGATGGAAACCCATCTGCTGACCCGCAACTACGAAGGCTTCATGCGGCGCGGCCGTATCAAGTCGCGCAGGGGAGGCTAGGCATAAGTGCGGTTGGTTTTGCTGGGCCCGCCCGGAGCGGGTAAAGGCACGCAGGCAAGGATGCTCGAGAAGCGCCTCGGCGTCCCCCAAGTAGCGAGCGGCGATCTCCTGCGCACAGCCGTGCGCAAGAAGACCGCGCTGGGCCGCGAAGCCAAGCGCTATATGGATAAGGGCGCGCTGGTGCCCGACGATCTCGTGCTCAAGTTAATCGAGGAGCGCCTCAGCCAGCCCGACGCCGCGTCCGGCTTTATCCTGGACGGGTTCCCGCGCACGGTGGCGCAGGCCGAGACGCTGAGCGCGATGCTGAAGACGGGCGGCCCGCGGCAGCTCGACAAGGTAATTGCTATAATGGTGCCGGACGAGGAAATCGTTAAGCGCATCTCCGGCCGTCGCACCTGCAAGAATTGCGGCGCGATGTATCATCTGATTTACGATCCGCCGCGCAATCAGAATCTTTGCAATAGCTGCAACGGCGAGCTCTACCAGCGCGACGACGACGCCGAGGATACCGTGCGGATGCGGCTGGACGTTTACGCGGCGACGATGCGGCCGTTGCTGGAGTATTACGAACGGGCGGGACTGTTAAAGCAGATCGAGGGGATCGGGCGGCCTGAGGAAATTCAGCAGCGCATCCTGGAGGCCCTAGGGCCCGCTGCCGCGGTAGCGACAAAGGGTAAACCCGCGTGATCCTGCTCAAGAGTCCCGAAGAGATCGCGCTAATGCATAGGGCGAGCATGATCGTGGCCGAAATCCTCGAGGAGTTGGCGGCCGCCGTCAAACCCGGCATCACGACCGAAGAGCTCGACCGGCTCGCCGAGGAGCTGACGTACAGCAAGGGCGCGCGGCCCGCGTTCAAGGGCTACAAGCCGCACGAAGTGGTTTATCCCAAGACGCTGTGCGTGTCGGTGAATGAAGAGATCGTCCACGGAATTCCGTCGGGACGCCGTCTGCGGCCCGGCGATATCGTGGGACTGGACTTCGGCGTGGTTTACCAGGGCTTCTATGGTGACGCGGCGCGCACCGTGCCAGTGGGCAAAATATCGGATGGCGCGGAGCGTTTGTTGCGCGTCACGCGCGCGGCGCTCTACGCGGGAATCGAGCAGGCGCAGGTCGGCCACCGAATAAGTGACATCGCGCGCGCCGTGCAGCAGACCGCCGAGAGCGCGGGCTTTTCGGTGGTGACCGACTTCGCCGGACATGGCATCGGGCGGAGCCTGCATGAGGATCCGCAGGTACCGAACTACGTGCGGCGCGGGATGCCGAATCCGCGCCTGCAGGAAGGGATGGCGCTCGCGATCGAACCGATGATCAACGAAGGATTGCCCGAGCTGCGTATCCTCAAGGACGGCTGGACGGCGGTGACGGCCGACGGCAAACTGTCGGCGCATTTCGAGCACTCGATTGCGATTACGGCCGGTGGGCCGCGGATTTTGAGCGAAGTGGCAAATGTCTAAGGGCGACGCCATCGAGGTACAGGGCACCGTGCTCGAAGCGCTGCCCAACGCGATGTTCCGGGTGTCGCTGGAGAATGGACATCGGGTGCTGGCGCATATTTCGGGCAAGATGCGGATGCACTACATCAAAATCCTTCCGGGTGATCGGGTCACGGTGGAATTGTCGCCGTACGATCTGACTCGCGGCCGGATAACCTACCGGATGCGCTGAGGCGGTCGGACGGCGGGATAAGAACAGGACCAGAAAGCTGGATAGAAGAAATAGAACACGAGGGCGCGCGAGAGCGCGGACATAATACGATGAAGGTCAGGGCGTCAGTAAAAAAAATCTGCAAAAATTGCAAGGTTGTGCGCCGCGAGGGCGTGGTGCGCATCCTGTGTTCCTCCAACCCGCGTCACAAGCAGCGCCAGGGTTGAGCCAAGGGCAGCGATAGACAAGGTATAAGGGAGAGTCGCCGCATGGCACGCATCGCCGGAGTAGAACTGCCGCATCACAAGCGGATGGAAATCGCGCTGACCTACATCTATGGAATCGGCCGCAGCGCGGCGCAGAAGATCCTCGCCGAAGCCAAGGTCGACCCGGCGCGCAACAGCGACGAGCTGACTCCCGAGGAGCAGGTCCATATCCGCAACGTCATCGACGAGAAGTTCAAGGTCGAGGGCGATTTGCGGCGCGAGGTGCAGCAGTCGATCAAACGGCTGATGGATCTCGGATGCTACCGCGGCATCCGCCATCGCCGCGGATTACCGGTGCGTGGCCAGCGCACGCATACCAACGCGCGCACACGCAAGGGTCCGCGCAAGGTCGTCGCGGGCAAGAAACAATCGCCGCCCAAGGGTTAGGGCGCAGCTGAAACGTACGACGGGATCTGTTGATCGAGAACGTATTGCCGAAACTTAGGGGTCTGAAATAAAGGCCGACGTGCAGGAGAGAAGGCAAGCCTAATGGCTGACGAGAACAAGGAAACCAAGCCCGCGGCGGGTAGAGCGCAGGGCGGCCAGCAGGGCGGTGAGAAAGCCGCCGCCGCCGCCGGCGGAGCGCCCGCGGCGGCTGCTGGAGCGCCCGGCGCGGCCGGAGCGGCGCCCGCACCGCGGCGCCGGCGCGTGCGGCGCACGGTGCCCGAGGGTGTCGCGCACGTGCACGCGACTTTCAACAACACGATCGTCACGATCACGGACCAGCAAGGCTTGGTGGTGGCGTGGGCGAGCGCCGGATCGGTCGGCTTCAAGGGTTCGCGCAAGGGCACGCCGTTCGCCGCGCAGATGGCCGCGGAAGCGGCGGCGCGCAAGGTTAGCGACGTTGGGATGCGCGCGGTGGTGGTCTTCGTCAAGGGTCCGGGCGGCGGGCGCGAATCGGCGGTGCGCGCGCTGCAGGCGGCGGGGCTTTCGGTGATTTCGATCAAGGACGTGACGCCAATCCCGCACAATGGATGCCGGCCGCCCAAGCGGCGCCGCGTTTAGGAGAGCAGAACAAAGGTGGCAAGGTATCTAGGACCGGTATGCCGGTTGTGCCGGCGCGAAGGGCTCAAGCTCTTCCTCAAGGGCGAGCGCTGCTACACGGACAAGTGCGCGATCGAACGGCGCAACTATCCGCCCGGCGCGCACGGCCAGGCACGCACGCGCTTTTCAGAGTTTGCGATTCGCCTGCGCGAGAAGCAGAAAGTTAGGCGGATTTATGGTTTAATGGAGACTCAGTTCAAGCACTACTTCGAGATGGCGGAGCGGATGCCCGGGATCACCGGCGAGAACCTGCTGGTCCTGCTCGAGCGCCGGCTCGACTCGATGGTCTATCGGCTCGGCTTCGCCAGTTCGCTCGCCCAGGCGCGCCAGATCGTGCGCCATGGCCATATCGAAGTCGACAACAAGCCGGTGACGGTGCCGTCATACCTGCTCGACGTGGGCGAGGTGGTGAGCGTGGCCGGCCGCAGCCGCACCAAGAAGGTGATCGTCGAGGCGATCGAGATGTCTCAGCGGCGCGGCGCGCCGTCGTGGATCGCGCTGGAGCGCGACCAGTTCCGCGGCGCGATGCGTGCGCTTCCGGCGCGCGCCGACCTGACGATGCCGGTCAGCGAGAAACTGATCGTCGAGCATTACTCGCGCTGAGGCTGCGCGTGACCGGGCGGGGATGCGGGGGCGGGGTGGGGGCGAAAAAACTTCCGGAGAAGAGCGATCGGATATGCACAATGATTGGCGCGATTTAATTAAGCCGAAGGCTGTCGAGTTCGACGAAAAGGAACTAACCCCGACATACGGACGGTTCTTCGCCGAACCGTTGGAGCGTGGCTACGGCATCACGATCGGCAATGGTCTGCGCCGTATCCTGTTGTCCTCGCTGCCAGGCTTTGCGATTACTGCGGTGCGGATGAAAAACGTGCTGCACGAGTTTTCCACCATGCAAGGCGTCAAGGAGGACGTGACCGACGTCGTCCTCAACTTGAAGGAGGTGCGTTTGCGCCTCCACGAGGGCGAGCATTTGACCGCGACGCTCAAGGCGCGGGGTGAGGGCACGGTGAGCGCGCGCGACATCACCGGCGGCCCCAGCCTCGAAGTGCTTACGCCCGACCAGCATATCGCGACGCTCGAGAAGGGCGCCGATCTGGAGATGGAGTTGGTGATCCGGCGCGGGCGCGGCTATGCGCCGGCCGAACGCACCGAGGACGAAGAGCCGATCGGCACGATTCGGCTCGACGCCGTCTACTCGCCGATCAAAAAGGTCAACTTTACCGTGACCAACGCGCGCGTCGGCCAGCGAACCGACTACGATCGCCTGGCGCTGGAAATCTGGACCGACGGCTCGATCTCGCCGCGCGACGCGCTGACTTATGCGGCGCGCGTGGCGCGCGACCAGATGACGATCTTCGCCGGCGTCGAGGAAGAGGCCGAGGCGCCGATCGCGGTCGAGGGCGGCGAGCAGCGCCCGATGCTCAACGAGTATCTGTATCGCCCGGTCGAAGGGCTGCCGATCTCGGTTCGCGCCTTCAACGGGCTGCAGAATGCCGACATCAAGTATATCGGAGAGCTGGTCCAGCGCACCGAGCAGGACATGCTCAAGATCAAAAACTTCGGCCGCAAGTCGCTCAACGAGATCAAGGAGGTTCTCACCGACATGGGCCTCTCGCTCGGGATGCGCCTGGACAACCTGCCGCCGCGCAGCGAGCTCGACCGCATGTGGGCCGAGCAGGAGCGGCGCGAGTCGGCCTGAGCGCCGCGCGGCGCACCGCGGGAGCCACTATCGATGCGTCACCTTAACTCGGGCCGCAAGCTCAATCGCACCTCGGCCCATCGCAAAGCCCTGATGCGCAACCTGGTGTTGAGCCTTATCCAGTACGGCCGGCTCAAGACCACTGACGCTAAGGCCAAGGAACTGCGGCGATGGGCCGACCGGATGGTGACGCTGGGCAAGCGCGGCGACCTCGCCGCGCATCGGCGCGCCTACGCCTTCCTGGGATCCCACGGCGCAGTCAAGAAACTGTTCGACGAGATCGCGCCGCGCTTCAAGGAGCGTCCCGGCGGCTACACCCGGGTGATCAAGTACGGCGTGCGCCGCGGCGATGCCGCGCCTATCTCGGTTATCGAGTTCACCGGCGCTTCGGAGACCGCCGCGCCGCGCAAGAAACGGCGCAAGACGGAGACCCGCGAGCATCAGCACGGCGCGCGCCGCGCGGCAGCCGCCGCCGGCTAGAATCTCGGGCGAGCGTCGCCCTCGCCCCAGGAGATCGGCGACGCGGCGCTTGGCCTCGGCCGCTGTTTCGTGCGAGCGTCGCAAGCGAACGGTGCGTTTTTCGCTTGGCCTGCAACGCTCGGGGATAACGCATCAAAGCGTCAAAAACCATCCGAAGGCAGCCTGAAAGCAGTCGCTGTCTGCAAATCTTCCGGCTCTCGTGCCGAATCCGCCAACGCTCTGATAAACTCGATCGATATCGCGATCGTACATCGCCGGAGTGCGTGAATGTCTAACGAATTAATTCAGCCTGACAAGTTTTTCCTGAGCCGCTTCGGGATGACCGAGAGCGCGCTCGAACGAACTCTGGGCGCCGCGCTGGAGCGCAAGGCGGACTACGCCGATCTTTACTTCGAGTACCGCAGCGCCGAGGGGTTGAGCCTCGAAGATTCGATCGTCAACCGTACCAGCAAGAGCTTAAGCCACGGCGTCGGCGTGCGAGTGTGCGCCGAAGAGCGGACCGGCTATGCCTACTCCGACGAGGTCACGGCCGACCGGATGCGGCTTGCGGCCGAGGCTGCCCGCGCGATCGCGCACAGCGGCGGCGACGCGCACGCTGCGGTGCAGGTCGGCCGTCCGGTTGCGCGCCATGAGCTCTACGAGCTCGAGAGCACGGCGCTCGAGGTGCCGCTGGAGGAGCGCGCCAGGCTGCTCAACGAAATCGATCGCGTCGCGCGCGAATTCGACCCGCGGGTCAAGACCGTGATGGCGTCGTTTGCGGCCGAGCGCAAAATCGTGATGGTGGTCAATAGCGAGGGGCGAATCGCGGCCGACGTGCAGCCGCTCTGCCGCCTGAACGTGACGGTGATCGCCGAGGACGACAAGGGCCGGCAGTCCGGCAGTTCGGGCGGCGGTGGACGGGTGGAGTGGAGCTTTTTCTTCGAGGGCGACCGATGGCGTGAGCACGCACTCACGGCGGCGCGCCAGGCGATCACCAACCTCGACGCGGTCGACGCGCCGGCCGGCGAGATGATGGTGGTGTTGGGGCCGGGATGGCCCGGAATCCTGTTGCACGAGGCGATCGGCCATGGGCTGGAGGGCGATTTCAACCGCAAACGCACCTCCGCGTTTTCCGGGCGTATCGGCGAGCGCGTCGCGAGCGAATTTTGCACGGTGGTCGACGACGGCACGATCCCCAACCGCCGCGGCAGTCTCAATATCGACGACGAGGGCACGCCGACGTCGCGCACGGTGCTTATCGAGAAGGGCATCCTGCGCGGCTACCTGCAGGATCGCCTCAATGCGCGGCTGATGAAGATGGAGCCGACTGGCAACGGGCGCCGCGAGAGCTTCGCGCACAGCCCGATGCCCCGCATGACCAACACTTTCATGTTGCCCGGCGAATCCACCCGGGAAGAAATTATCAGTTCGGTGCGCAGCGGCCTCTACGCGGTCAACTTCGGCGGCGGCCAGGTCGATATCACCAACGGCAAGTTCGTCTTTTCGGCCTCTGAGGCCTACCTGATCGAGGACGGCAAGGTGACGCGCCCGGTCAAGGGAGCGACGCTTATCGGCAACGGCCCCGACGTGCTCACTCGCGTCACGATGGTCGGCAACGACCTGGAACTCGATCCGGGCGTTGGCACGTGCGGCAAGGACGGCCAGTCGGTGCCGGTTGGCGTGGGGTTGCCGACGATTCGAATCGACGGAATCACGGTCGGCGGCACGCGCTCCTGACTCGGACCTTTATCGCAGCCGGAGAAATATCGCAGATGTCATCAGTTGAACCGGGCGTCGATCTCGCGCAGTGGGGCCTGGAGCAGGCGCGCGCCGCAGGTGCCGACGCCGCCGAGGTTTTGATCGTGAGCGGCGAGTCGCTCAGCGCTGGCGTGCGCATGGGCGAGGTCGAGAAGCTCAAGAGTTCGCGCGAGCGCCGCCTCGGTGTGCGCGTGTTCGTCGGAAAATCGTCGGCCACGGCGTCGACCGCCGAATTCGAACGCAAGACGCTGGGCGAATTCGTCGCGGACACGGTGCGCCTCGCGCGCCTGACCGCGCCCGACCAATGGTCGGGCTTGCCCGACCCGGCGCTGCATCCGCGCGTCCTGCCGGAACTCGAACTCTCCGATCCTTCGAGCGGAATTATAGACGCCGACCGCGCGCTCGAAATCGCGCGCACTGCCGAGCGCGCCGCGCTCGGGGCCGACAGCAGAATCAAAAATTCCGAGGGTGCGGAGTTCGACTCTGGCTACTACCGCGTGGTCTTCGCCAATAATCAGGGCTTTGCCGGCGAATATGCGGGCACCAGCTACGGTCTCGCGGTCGCGCCGATCGCCGAAGAAAACGGCGCGATGCAGCCCGGGCACTGGTACACGCAGAACCGCCGCTTCGAACGCCTCGAGGATGCCGCCTCGGTCGGGCTGACTTCGGCCCGACGCGCGCTCAGAAAGCTCGGAGCGCGCAAGATCAAAACCACGCGTGCGCCGATCGTGTTCGATCCCGACATGGCCGCCGGCTTGCTGCGTGCGCTGGCGGGCGCCGCCTCGGGGCCGTCGCTTTATCGCGGCGCGTCGTTCCTGGTCGGCCGGCTGGGCACGGAAGTCGCCAATGCCGGCGTGACGATTATCGACGACGGCACGATGCGCGGGGGGCTCGGATCCAAGCCGTTCGACGGCGAGGGCCTGCCGATCACCCGCAAAAACCTGGTCGAGCGCGGCGTGCTCAAGACCTATCTGCTCGATTCGTACTCCGCGCGACGGCTCGGCCTTGCCTCGACCGGCAACGCCGCACGCTCGGTGGGCGATGCGCCGTCGGTGAGCCCGACCAATCTTTACCTGCAGCCCGGCACTTATTCTCCCGAGGAGATAATCCGCACCGTCAAGCGCGGCCTTTATGTGACCGAGCTTATCGGCTTCGGTGTCAACTCGGTCACCGGCGATTACTCACGCGGCGCGGGCGGGATGTGGATCGAGGATGGCGAGCTTGTCTACCCAGTGGAGGAGATCACGATCGCCGGCAACCTTAAGGACATGTTCATGTCGATCGAGATGATCGGCAACGATCTCGCCTGGCGATCTTCGACGGTCGCCCCGACGCTCAAGATTTCCGAGATGATGATCGCGGGCGAATGAGTCCCGCGACCCGCTATCACATCGGCGATCATCTTGTAGGGGCCGTTCGTGACGGCACTGTCTGTGCGCAGAGGACCGCGCGCAGTGCGTAGTCGCGGCGCTGGCGGCGCGCTTCAGCCGCGCGCGAAGAGCGAACGGACCATCCGCACCAAATAGCGCCAGAAATTGAGCAGGAAACCCTGACGCGCGACCGTGCCCGCCGCCTCGGCCTTGAGCTCCGCCTCGGCGGCGGCGAAGAACTGCCCGATCATCATTTTGGCCGCGCTGTCGATCATGCGCTGGCCAATCTGCATCAGCGGCCCGCCGATCTGGATATCGCCGCTATAGATCACCACGGTTTGATTGGGGCCCTTGGCCACGAGATCGATCGTGCCCGCGCCGCGCATAAAGCCCTGCTTGCCCTTGCCATCGATCGTCATCTTGTAATGCTCGGGCGGACGGACTTCGTCGAGCTTGAGCTTGCCGGTATAGATTCCTTTGACGGCGGCGATACCGACGTTGAGCGTGCCGGCGAATTCGGTGGGGCTGATGACCTCGAGCTTCTCTAACCCGGGAATCAGGCGCGAGAGCCGCTCGGGATCGTTGAATAGCGCCCACACGCGCTCACGCGGTGCTGAGAGCGTTTGTTCTCCAGCGATTTTCATCTCGAATGGATAACTATCCCTTGGCGCGCGCGGCCGAGCTCTCCAGCGCTCGGCGCGTGTACACGCGCGCGAGCTCGGCGCGAAAATCAGCCGACGCATGGATGTCGGAGAGAGGGTTGTTGATGGTTAGCGTCAGGCGCATCGTCTAACTCCGCCTTTAAACACACTTGCTCCGTCTTTAAACACCTTGTGCTTAGCAAATGAGGCGCGATCGGCCAAACTGAAGACTGCTATATGGCAGCATGTCGTCCGGCGCATGCGCTTGTCGGCCAACGGAAAGTGGTTACGTTCGAAAAAAGCTGTTCGAAAAAGGCCAACCACTCATGAGTAGCCCATCCCGTTTTACCGAAAAGCTCCAGGAGGCGCTCGGGCGTGCGCAAAATGCGGCGCTAAGCGCTCACAATCAAGCCGTCGACGTCGAGCATCTGCTCGCCGCGTTGCTCGAGGACGACGAGGGCCTCGCATCGTCCGTGCTCCAACTGGCCGGCGTCGACCGCGCCATCGTGCGGCGCAAGCTGGCCGACGAGCTGGCGAAGGTTCCGCACGTCACTGGCGGCGGAACCGACTCGAGCCAGGTGTACGCCACGCAGCGGCTTGGCCGGGTGCTGGCGCGCGCTGAGCAGGAGACGGGCAAGCTGAAGGACGACTACATCTCGGTCGAGCACGTGCTGATCGCGATGCTCGACGAGCCGGGCGCTGCCTCGCGAATCTTGCGCGAGGCCGGGTTGACCCACGACAAGCTGATGGAGACGCTGCAGAAAGTCCGCGGCAATCAGCGCGTCACTTCGGCCAATCCCGAGGCGACCTATCAGGCGCTCGAGCGCTATGGGCGCGACCTCACCAAGATGGCCGCGGCGGGCAAACTCGACCCGGTCATCGGACGCGACGAGGAAATTCGCCGCGTGATCCAGGTGCTGTCGCGGCGCACCAAGAACAATCCGGTGTTGATAGGCGAGCCCGGTGTCGGCAAGACGGCGATTGTCGAGGGACTCGCCCAGCGTATCGTCGCCGGCGACGTGCCCGAGGGACTCAAGGACCGCCGCCTGGTCGCGCTCGACATGGGCGCGCTGGTCGCCGGCGCCAAGTTCCGCGGCGAGTTCGAGGAACGGCTCAAGGCCGTGCTCAAGGAAGTGCAGGAGGCCTCCGGCCAGGTCATCATGTTTATTGACGAACTGCACACGGTGGTGGGTGCGGGCGCGGCCGAGGGCGCGATGGATGCGTCCAACCTGCTGAAGCCGGCTCTGGCGCGGGGCGAATTGCACTGTATCGGCGCGACCACGCTCGACGAGTACCGAAAGCATATCGAGAAGGACGCCGCGCTGGAGCGCCGCTTTCAGCCCGTGATGGTCGAAGAGCCGAGCGTCGAGGACACGATTTCCATCTTGCGCGGGCTCAAGGAACGATACGAAGTCCATCACGGCATTCGCATCAAGGATTCCGCGCTGGTGACCGCGGCGATTCTCTCCAAACGCTACATCACCGATCGTTATCTGCCGGACAAGGCGATCGACTTGGTCGACGAGGCGGCGGCCAAGCTGCGCACAGAGAAAGAATCGATGCCGGTTGAGCTCGACGAGGTCAATCGCCGCGTGATGCAACTGGAGATCGAGCGCGAGGCACTCAAGCGTGAGACTGACGCGGCCTCGCGCGATCGGCTCGAGCGCCTGGAGAAAGAGCTGGCCGAGGCGCGCGAGAAGCGAGACGCGTTGCAGGCACAATGGCAGAGCGAAAAGACCGCGGTCGAAAAGCTCGCCGCCATCAAGGCCCAGATCGAGCAGACCCGGCTCGAGATCGAAAAAGCCAAGCGCGAGTATGACTTGAACAAGGTCGCCGAACTGCAGTACGGAAAGCTCGCCGCGCTGGAGAAGGAACTTGCCGAGGCAGAGGCGCGCACCGCGCCGTCGGGCGGCGCCGCTCGGCTGATCAAGGAAGAAGTCGACGAAGAGGATATCGCCGAGGTCGTTGCGCGATGGACCGGCGTTCCGGTCTCGCGCCTGATGGAGGGCGAGATCCAGAAACTTTCCCATCTCGAAGAGCACCTGCACCAGCGCGTTATCGGGCAGGACGAAGCGGTCAAGGCGGTGGCCGACGCGGTGGTGCGGGCTCGCGCCGGGCTTCAGGATCCCAACCGTCCGATTGGATCGTTCATCTTCCTGGGCCCCACAGGCGTCGGCAAGACCGAACTCGCGCGCGCGCTCGCCGAATTTCTGTTCGACAACGAGGCCGCGATGGTGCGGATCGACATGTCCGAGTACATGGAAAAGCACACGGTCTCACGCCTGATTGGCGCACCGCCGGGCTACGTTGGCTTCGAGGAAGGCGGCCAGTTGACCGAGGCCGTACGCCGGCGCCCGTACTCGGTCATCCTGTTCGACGAGATCGAGAAGGCCCATCACGACGTCTTCAACGTGCTGCTGCAACTGCTCGACGACGGACGGCTCACGGACGGGCAGGGGCGGACGGTCGATTTCAAAAACGCCGTCGTGATCATGACCTCGAACATCGCGAGCGATCTCATTCTTGCCTACAGGGGTAGGGACTACGACAGGATGAAAGAGGATGCGCTGGACGTGCTGCGCAAAAGCTTCCGTCCGGAGTTTCTCAACCGGGTCGACGAGATCGTGGTGTTCCATCCGTTGACTCGCGATGAGCTGCGCAAGATCGTCAGTATTCAGATCAGGGGACTGCAGAAGCGGCTCGAGGAGCGCAAGATCTCGATCGAACTTACCGACAAGGCGACCGATTATTTCGCCGAGCGTGGATACGATCCGTCATATGGAGCGCGGCCGCTCAAGCGCCTGGTGCAGCACGAACTCGAGACCGCGCTCGCGCGCAAGATCCTCGCCGGCGAAGTGCGCGACGGCTGCAGGATTGTGGTCGACGCGGGGCCGCGCGGGCTGACGTTCGAGGTGAAAGAGCCGACCGCCAAGGCCGCTGCGGCGTAAGTTGAACCGCTTCGCCGCGCTAAATCTTTAAGGCAGGGGATGCGACTTAGTCGCATCCCCTTTTTTTTGTTTGAAGCGCCACGCGGGCGCGTCTTTGCACAAGCGCTGCCGATGCGCCACAATTCGCGCGGCGCTCGGACGCCAGCCCTCTGAACATCGGCCCGATACCGGTCGCGCGTCGAGGAGATCCGGTGATGACCAAGCAAGATCGCACAGCCTGGATGCTCGCCGGCGCGCTTTTCCTCGCGCTCTTCTTCATCTGGGGAGTAGGGTACGACTGCTTTCCGATCCTCCTGCCCGCGGTGCTCAAGCAATTCCATCTGAGCAGGGAACAAATCGGAAAGGTGCCGGCGGCCCAGGCGCTGGCGGCCCTCGTGGTTGGCCCGTTCGTCGGCTGGCTGCTTGATCGAATCCCGGCGCAAATCGTGATGAGCGTCGGCGCGGTGCTGACCGCAATCGGAATCGTGATGATGGCCCGGGCCGACTCCTTCAATGGCGTCCTCGCAGGATCGGTCGTAAGCGGGGTCGGGTTGAGCGCGTCGACCATCCTGCCCGCCACGATGGTCATCTCGAACTGGTTCGGCGAGCGGCGCGGCACGGCGCTGGGCCTCACGACGGCGGGGATGGAGTTGGGTGGGATGGTTATCGCGATCGTCGCTGGACACCTCGAGCCGATCTATGGGTGGCGATTCGCTTATGCAGTGTTGGCGATTCCGCTGATTGCGATCGTCGCGCCGCTATACCTGATCTTCGTACGGACGCGTCCCGAACACGCCATGCTGAGCGCGACGATCGCCAAACCCAGCGCCGCCGAATCCGCGTCCTCGCTGCCCGGGCTGGAGTTGAACGAGGCGCTGCGCACGCGAGCGTTCTGGATGCTGGTGGTACTCCAGTTCTGCTTCACGTTCGCGATCGGCGGCAGCTTCATCCATCTCGTGCAATACCTCATCAGTATTGGCTACACGCTGAGAGCTGGCACGATGGTGGTCGGTATCTCGTTAGGACTGGCGCTGATCGGTAAGCCGGCGATGGGCGTGCTGGGTGACCGGATCGGCGGCAAGAACGCGCTCGCCCTTTGCCTGTTTCTCGGCGCCGCGAACACCGCGTTCCTCCTGCTCGCGCGGATGTTCTGGGTGCTGGCGATCTTTACCTTGGTCGGCGGCCTCACTGGTTCGGCGCCGATCGCGTTGGGTCCGCTGGTCCAGGTCGAAACGCTGGGACTCAAGCGCTATGGCTCAATCGCTGGCCTTCTCACGATAACGTTTACTTTGGGCGCGATGATGGGCCCTCCTATAGTCGGCAAGCTCGCGGACGCGACCGGGTCCTATACGCTGTCATTCGAGGTCTGCGCGCTGGTCGCATTCGTAGGCGCCGTCGCCTCATTCCTTTGCGTGGCGCCGGCGCGGGCGCGAGTCGGCGGGCTGGTTCAGGCTAAATAGAAATCGCAGCCGCAGGTCGTAACAGGCGCCCGTCGTCGCCGGATGGTCTGCCGTCGAAGCTCCGCCGCACGCATTAGACGACCGCGCGGATGACGCTAGAATGTTAGGTGGACTTAATTATCCGGATACGCGATATTAGGCCGAAGCCCGGAAAATCTGGGCGGACCGGGCAAATCCGAAGTGAGAAAAGGCAGCGGCAGACGCTGGCCTTGCTGTATGAGGAGCCGCAAAAGCATGCGTGAACTGACAGTTCGAACCGCTTTTCGATTCGCCGGCGCAACTCTGGCCGCGCTGATTTTCGTTGCGGGCGCCGTCCCGTCGATCGCGGCCGCCAAGACGGTCGAAGTCAAGATGACCGACACACCACCCAAGTTCGTGCCTCTGACGGTCACGATCCAGAAGGGCGACACCGTCGAGTGGATCAACAACGCGGCTTCGCTGCATTCCGTGACTACCAATCCGGCGGTCGCGCAAGATCCCAAGGACGTCTCGGCGCCCGCGGGTGCCAAGCCGTTCGATTCCGGTTTCATGACGCCGGGAGCGAAGTGGAGCTATACGTTCTCCGTCCCGGGCACCTACAAGTACCTCTGTCTGCCGCACGAAAAGGACCACATGATCGGCGTCGTGGTGGTCAAATAAGGAGCGCGAAATCGCCCCCGAAGGCGTTGCGAGGCGAGGTGAGGTTAGGCTATTGTGCCGAGCCGAAAAGGAGTCGATGGTGATCGTGCCGAGCAAGATCGTGCCGAACCAGTCTATTCGCGCCGCCAGGATTACTCGCATCGCGGCGCGTGCCGCGCAGCCGAGGCTGGCTATGATCGTGGCCGCGATTGCGGCATTCGTCGTCGCAGGATCCAGCGCGGCCTGGTCTTTCCCCTGGAGCATCGACATGTTCCGTGGCCCGGCGATTCAGCCGCTTGAGGTCTCGCCGCGCGTGATGCCGGAGGGCACGTTGCCCACAGATACCGGTTCGCCGCCGCAGGACCTCGAGCAGGCGACCATCAGGGCGCATAACCCGCTCAAGCCGACGGCGGAAAATATCGCTCATGGCAAGGAGCTGTACGACAACGATTGTATGCCGTGTCATGGTACGGGCGGACACGGTGACGGCCCGGTCGCCCATCTGCTGCACGCGCACGGCTTCGATCCGAAGAATCTCGTGACGGGCGTGACCAAGAACCTGCCCGACGGGTACATCTACGGCTACATTCGCGACGGCGGAATCCACATGCCCTCATACGGGGACGCGATGAACTCCGACGAGCGCTGGGACGTGGTGATGTACGTGCGTCAGCTTCAAGCGCAGGGGTCGGCGAGCGATCAGAAGACGGCCGCCAAGTAATAACAGTAGTCGTCGCATCGGAATGGCGGCCGCCGAGCGGCCGCATCGAAATCCGGCGGCAATCGCCGCGCGCGAAAGCGCGTGGCGATTGCCGCCGTCGCATTTCCGAGCCGCCCGCGCAGAGCGCCGGGCCGCGTCGCGGCCCGGCGCTCTGCGCGAGCGAGGAACATGCCGTGTGCCGCGCATCGCGCGGCACACGGCGTGCGCCGGGGCCGCGAGTAGTGCGCGGCGGCGGGCGTCGCCCGCAGCCGCACTACCGCGCTGAGGCAGTGCCGCGGCACGCGTGTTACGGCCAGATTAAACGGCGATTCCAGAGCGCCTAAGCGCGCCTGACGCCTCTTCCGTAGGCGCGCCCGAGGCGGTCTAATTGATCCGCCCAGTCGACTGGGCGCGTCGGACGGGGCCCCGATGCTCGGACCGCATCCGGTTACGGTGGCAAACGTCAATACTTGCAACTTCGAGACGGGCGGTAACGTCTACACGAGCAACCTCGCGATGGAAGGGAGCCGGGAATATGTGGATTCAGGCGAGCAAGGCGGCCGCTGCCGCCGTCATTATGGTTGCGGCGCTGGCGACACTCCTCCCCTGGACGGCACAGGCTGCGTCGGGAAGCCGCTCCGCGAGTCAGGCGCTGGACGTGACGCAACTGGTGCAGGTGGCTCTTGAGGTGAATCCGCAAGTGCGCGCGGCACGCGCGCGATGGGAATCCGCTGAGCACTCGATCAAGCAAGCCTACGCGCCGAACGATCCGCAGGTCTCCTACACCAACGGCGATAGCGCGGGCGACGGCTTTAGCCGGTCGTCGTATCACACCTTGCTGATAAACGAGGCCTTCCAATTCCCCGGCAAGGCGCTGCTGCAGGGCACCGAGGCGAGGCGCTCGGCGGAGATCGCGCGGCTTATATACCAGGCCACCGTGCGCGACATCCGGGCCGGGGTCGAAACCGTCTACTACCAGCTCGTGCTGGACAGTGCGCTCGCCGACGTCAATGCGGAGAACGTGCGGAATCTCGAACAAGTGCTCAAGGTGACGCAGGTCGCATACTCCACCAACCAGGTGACGCAAACTGATTTCGTAAGCGCCGAGTTCGACCTTGCCGCGGCCAGGCAATTGCAACTTCAGTACAAGACCAACATCTTGAACGACGAGACCGCGCTGAATCAGCTTCTGAGCCGCCCCCCGGGCGCGCCGCTCGACTTCGAGCGCACGCTCAGCTTCGAAGCGCTCAAAATCCCGCTCGACACGTTGATCGATCGCGCGGAAGGCCTGCGCCAGGAGATCCTCGAGGCGTCGCTCGCCGAGCGCAATTCCGATACCGCGCTGCAGCTTGCGAAGATGGAATATCTGCCCGATTTCACCGTGAGCTACTTCTTTGATCACTACCTGCTCGCCAGCGCCGCCCCGGCGCCCAACCGCACCGAGGACCATTCGTGGGTAATCGGTGCCAACATGCCGATCTTCTTCTGGCTAAAGCAGAACGAAGACGTCGCGCGCGCCCAGACGAACCTTGAAGCTTCGCGCTACGATGTGGTGTCGGTGAAGAACCAGACCGCGGCCATCGTCACGTCGCTCTATCGATCGGCCCAGTATGGCTATCAGACGGCGGTCCTGTATCGGCAGTCGCTCATCCCCCTGGCCAACGAGGATTTCGAGGTCGCGCTGACTGCATACCAGTCGGGCAAGATCCCTTTCGTGGCGCTGGCGGCGGCGCTGCGCCGCGGTTACGATGCTCGGGTAAGCTATCTGCAGAGCGCCAACCAGTTTGTAGCTAATCGCGTCGCGCTCGAGCAGGCGGTCGGCGCGCCACTGGGCCAATGATGAGGCTTAAAACGGCCGCGATGTTACTGTGTGCGTCGGCGGCGCTCGCAGGCTTCGTGGTCTTCGCAGGCCTCACGGGATGCGAGAGCTCGTCGCCCGGCAGCGCTGCGGTCGAGACGCCGCCCCCGGCGGTTCCGCAAATCATCCACCAAACCGATGGCGAGGAGCTGCTTCAATTGGACTCCGCGCGCGTACCGGGTGCGACGTTCGGCGAAGTGCGCGAGGTCGAATTGCCCGCGGTGCTCCAGGCGAACGGACAGGTGACGTTCGACGACCGCCGAGTCTCGAGCATCGTCTCGCGTGTCGCCGGACGAATCGAACAGGTGCGCGTTTCGCAATGGGATAATGTGCGGCGCGGCGAGCCGATCGTAGCGCTCTACAGTCCCGACTTCATGACCGCCGAGGCCGAGTACTTGCAAGCGAAACAGACCGCGCATCTGAGCAGCGCGCCCGGAATAGCCTCCAGCGCGGGGCTGGCGGCCTCGATGGAGGATGCGGCCGAGCGCAAGCTGGAACTGCTCGGGATGGAACCGGCGGACATCCGCGCGATCAGCTCTCCCAATCCGACGGTCTGGATGCGCGCGCCGATCGGCGGCACTGTGATCGAAAATAAAGCGACGCGCGGCGCGGCAGTCGTTCCGGGCGACGTTCTCTATACGCTCGGCACGCTCAACGATGTCTGGATCACGGCCAATATCTACGAGGATGATCTCGCGCGCGTGCACGAGGGTCAGGACCTCGAGGCTGTGACGACCGCTTATCCCGATGACGTCTTTAAAGGGGTCATCTCGCGAGTCAGCCCCGGGATCGATCCCACCACGTTTACCGCGCAGATCCGATGCACCGTCGCCAATCCGGGCCTCAAGCTCAAGCCACAGATGCTCGCACGAGTGCGGATCGTGACGCGGGCGGGCCAGGCGCTGGTAGTGCCGCAGCAAGCGCTGGTTTTCGACACCGATTCTTATTTCGCCTATGTGCGGGTAACGCCCAACGCGGTGGCGCGGCGCAAGGTCGTGATCACGTCGTGGAACGAAAAAGGCTACGCCCGCGTGGTCTCCGGACTGAGCCCCGGAGACACAGTGGTCGTGGCCGGCTCGCTGCAGGTAGACGAATTGTGGCGCGAGGCCCACGGTCAGGGGTAGGAGCCGCCGGTGATCCGCTCGTTAATGCAGATCGCGCTCAAGGGCCGCGCCGTGATCATCGGCTTGGCTATCGCGCTCCTGTTATCCGGCATCTACGCCTTCTCCCAGATCGACATCGAGGCTTATCCCGACCCGGTACAGCCGATGGTCGAGCTGTTGACGCTGCCCACCGGGCTCAGCGCCGAGGAGGTCGAGCGGTTGGTCACGGTGCCGCTGGAGTACACGCTCAGCACGACGCGCAACCTGGAGGCGATGCGCTCGATTTCGTTGTTCGGCCTCTCTGACATCCGCTGCTATTTCTCGTGGGACAGCGACTACTACTGGGACGACGCCGACACCATCAACCAGCTCCAGTTTGTCAGCCTTCCGACAGGTGTAGCGGCGGGTATCTCGCCCGAGAATTCGATCGGCGAGATCTACCGCTACACAGTCGAGAGCCCTGATCATGATCTGCTCAACGAAAAGACCGTTAACGATTGGATTGTCTCGCGTCAGCTCAGCACCGTGCCGGGCGTGATCGGCGATAGCACTTTCGGCGGACTGACCAAGCAGTATCATGTCGACGTTGACCCGCAGAAACTGGAGTACTATCACGTTCCGCTTTCCGCCCTGACCAACGCGCTCACCAACGCCAACATCAGCTCAGGCGGCAACTACCTGGACGTCGGCGAGCAAGCCTTCGACGTGCGCGGTCTGGGCTTCATCGAATCCCTCGATGACATCCGCAACACTCTGCTGTCAGTCAACAAGTCGACACCGATCACAGTCGGCAACGTGGCCGACGTCTCGGTGGGCTACGCGCCGCGCCTGGGCATCGTCGGGATGAACAACCGCGACGAGGTGAGCGAAGGCATCGTCCTGATGCGCAAGTACGGCAACACGCTCAAGACGCTGCGGGGCGTGGAGGCCAAGGTAAAGCAGCTCAACATTTCGGGGATGTTGCCGCACGGCTACCATATCGTGCCGTATTACGATCGCACCTCGCTGGTTCAGACCACGCTGCACACAGTGCTGGAGAATCTGACCATCGGGATGGCACTGGTCTTCCTGGTTCTGATCTTCTTCCTGGGCAATCTGAAGGCGGCGATTATCGCCGCGATCAATATCCCGCTTGCGCTGTGCGGCGCGTTTATCCTGATGAGGATGAGTGAGACGCCAGCCAACCTGATTTCGCTCGGCGCGATCGACTTCGGCATCATCATCGACACCACCGTGATCGTGATGGAGAACATCAACCGCCATCTAAGCTCGGACGAGTTCGCTCACGAATCCTCGCGAGGGCGAATACTGCGCGCGGCGCAGGAGGTCGGTGGGCCGATGCTCTTCTCGACCCTGATCTTCGTGATCGCGTTTCTGCCGCTGTTCACGATGCGCGGGGTCGAGGGCGCGATCTTCTCTCCGATGTCGCACACCTACGCTTACGCGCTGGGGAGCGCCATCCTGCTTGCCGTTACGCTCACGCCGGTATTGGGCTCGTTTGCCTTCGCGCGCGGCCTGCACGACGTCAACAACCCTGTGTGGTACGCGATCACCCGCTTTTACCACAGCCTGTTCGTGGGCGTGCTGCGATGGCCGCGCCTGACGCTGGTCGTGATCCTGATACTGGCCGGGGTGGCGGCCTCAACCTATCCACGCCTCGGCGGTGAGTTCCTGCCCAAGCTCGAGGAGGGCAACATCTGGGCGCGCGCCACGATGCCGCTTACGATCTCGCTTGACCGCGGCGCCAATTTGACGGCGCGGATGCGCCACGTCTTCCTGTCGTTTCCCGAAGTGACGACCGTAGTCTCGCAGCTTGGGCGCCCCGACGACGGGACCGAGACCACCGGCTTCTTCAATATCGAGTTCTCGGTCGACCTCAAGCCGAAGGCGGAGTGGCCCGCGGGGGTCGAGAAGCCTGAACTCGTCAAACAGATGGACGATCGTCTCCAGCGCGAGTTCCCCGGCGTGAGCTTCGGCTACTCGCAGAACATCCAGGACAACATCGACGAAGCGCTCTCCGGGGTCAAAGGCACCAACTCGGTCAAGGTGTTCGGCCGCAACCTTGCGGCGGACGAGCGTATCGCAAATCAACTGGTCGAGGTGATGGGCAAGGTGCGTGGCGTGGTAGACCTTGCGGTATATCGCTCGCTCGGCCAGCCGAATCTGGTGATCAAACCCGACCGTGCGGCCGCCGCGCGCTACGGGCTGAACGTATCCGATGTCGCGGCGATCGTGCAGGCGGCGATCGGCGGGCAGGCCGTGACCCAGGTTTTCGAGAGTGACCAGCGCTTCGACCTGGTCGTACGATGGAAGCCGCAGTATCGCCAGAGCCTCGACGCGATCAAGAACATCCGCGTCGCCACGCCCACTGGCGCCGAGATACCGCTCGCCCAGATCGCCCAGGTCCGAACCGATGAAGGCGCGTCCTTCATTTACCGCGAAGGTCTCGAGCGTTACGTGCCCGTGCGCTTTGCCATACGCGGACGCGACCTCCAGAGCACGGTCGAGACCGCCAAGCGAACCGTCGCACGTGACATAAAGCTCCCCGAAGGAGTCCACCTAGAATGGGCCGGCGAATATGGAGAGCTGCAGGAGGCTAATCGCCGCCTGATGATCGTGGTGCCGTTCGCGCTCGTGCTGATCGCCGGCGTGCTGTACGCCGCGACCACTTCGTTCATCGACACCTTCATCATCATGGCGCAGATTCCGGTCGCCTGCATGGGGGGGATACTCGGCTTGTACTTTACCGGCACGCCGTTTAGCGTCTCGGCCGCGGTCGGTTTCATCTCGATCTTCGGCATCGCCGTGATGGACGGAATTTTGCTGAGCTTCTATATCCGTCAGCTCTGGCAGGAAGGGCATGCGTTCCGCGAGGCGATCATCATGGGCTCGGACCGGCGGCTGCGCGCCACGATGATGACCGACATGGTCGACGCGTTCGGATTGCTGCCAGCCGCGCTCTCGACCCGGATCGGCGCACAGACCCAGCGCCCGCTGGCGATCGTGGTGATCGGCGGCGCGCTCGCGATCCTGCTGCTGACCCGCATCCTCCAGCCGGTGCTGATCTATCTTTGCCATCGCCGACTGCGCCTCGAAGACACGCCGCCGCCAAACGCGCGGTATGCCTCGCAAGGTCCCGCCGCGCCCGGTGTGTGACGCACGGAGATCGCTGACCGCGCGGCGGCCTGCGCAAACCGCATCGGCGCGCTGCTCGCGGCGCGGCCCCGCGCCGTGCTAAACGGGCAGTGGAGGATTTCGCGATGGAGCTTGAAACTCTGGCCCATGGCTATGGTCTCATCGAAGGGCCGCGCGTCGACGAACGCAACCGGCTCTACTTCAGCGACGTGCCCAATGGCGGCGTCTATCGGCGAAGCCCCGACGGCGTCATCGAAACTCTCATCCCGCGCCGGCGCGGCGTCGGCGGAATCGCGCTCAATGCGGCGGGCGGAATCGTATGCAGCGGCCGCAGCCTGATCTGCTGGGACGAGGCGACCAAGCAAAGCCGCGACCTGTTCACTGAATGGGAAGGCCGCGCGCTGCGCGGGCTCAACGATCTCACCGTCGACGCGCAAGGCAGCGTCTTCGTCGGATCGCTCGAATTCGACGCGCTCAGCACCGACAAGCCGATCCCCGGCAACGTATTTCGCGTCGACCCTCCCAACACGGTCACCAAGCTCTGGGAGGGGATCGAAGTGACCAACGGGATGGGGTTCAGCCCGGACGCCAGCTTCCTATATCATTGTGACTCGACCACCAAGGCGGTTTGGGCTTATGACGTTACCGGCGAGCGTCGGCTGAAGGACCGCCGCGTCTTCGGCAAATTGCCCGAGGGATGGCCGGACGGGATGGCGGTCGACGTCGAGGGTGGAGTGTGGGTCGCGGTCGTGCGCTATGGCGAGGTCATACGCTTCAAAGCGAACGGCACAGTTGAGCAGAGGATCAAGATGCCGGCCGAGATGGTGACGAGTCTCTGTTTCGGCGGCGCCGACATGATGGACCTGTACGTGGTCACGGCTGACAACACGGAGGACGTAAACCGCAAGGGGACGATCTTCAGGATGCGGGCGGACGTACCAGGATTGGCAGTGCCGAAGGCACGATTCTAGATGAGACTGGCAGTGCCGAAGGCACGGTTCTAGATGAGATTGCTAGTGCCGAAGGCACGATTTTAGATCGCGAACTGCGCAGTTGATACGGATTGGCGGGAACATTCATAGAAGGAGACGCGGATGGCTCTAGAGGTGGGACAGCAGGCGCCCGACTTCACGATGAAGTCGAACAAGATGAAGGACGTGAAACTCTCCGAACTGCGCGGCAGCAAAGTCCTGCTGTTATTCGTGCCGCTGGCGTTCACCGGTACTTGAACCAGTGAACTCGGCAGCGTGCGTGACACGCTGGGAGAATTCGAACAGCTCGGATGCAAAGTGTTCGGAATTTCTACCGACAGCCCGTTCGCACTCGATGCGTGGGCGAAAGAGCAGAATTACAAATTCCCGCTACTCAGCGATTACAACAGGGAAGTGTCGCCTGCCTACGATTCGATGTACGCGGACCTGCTGGGCTTCAAGGGCGTGTCCAAGCGCTCGGCGTATGTGATCGACGGGCAGGGCAAAGTCCGCTATAGCGAGGTGCTCGAGGACGCGCGCAAGATCCCCGACTTTGAAGCGATCAAGAAGTGTCTCAAGGAGATCTCGTAGTTTGAGCGCGCGCCGGCGCGGATCCCGAATCCGCGCCGGCCGCCGCAAACCGCAGTGGCGCCTGGCGAATGCCTAACACTCTCGATGGAATAGTCGCAGTCGACCTCACGCAGAACGTTGCCGGTCCGTATTGCACCCAGCTTCTCGGCGACTTCGGCGCCACGATAATCAAGATCGAGCGTCCAGGAATCGGCGATGACTCGCGCCGCTATGCTCCCGCATGGCAGGGCGGAGCTGCCGAGCCCGGCGATTCTACCGCGTTTCTGGCTTACAACCGCAACAAGAAAAGCGTGTGCGTCGATCTCGATCATCCCGCGGGCGTGGAGATCGTACGGCGGCTCGCGAAGAGCGCCGACATCTTCGTGCATTCGCTCAAACCCGGGAGCGCCGAGGCGCGCGGACTGGGCTACGACGATCTGAAGGCGCAAAACCCGCGGATCATCTATGCCGCAATCAGCGGCTTTGGCGAGAGCGGCCCGATGCGCAACCTGCCCGGCTACGACCCGCTCGGCCAGGCGCACTCGGGCGTGATCAGCGTGACCGGCCATCCCGGCGCGCCGCCGGCACGCGTGGTCGTCCCGATCATCGATATGGGTTCGGGGCTATGGCTATTCTCCGGAGTGCTTGCGGCGATTATCGAGCGCGGCAAGACCGGGCGCGGGGCCAGGGTCGGCGTGAGCCTGCTCGAGGCCGGCGTCGCGTGGACCACGCTGCACATGAGCAACTACATGGCGACCGGCGAGGTGCCCGAGCGCACCGGCTCGGCGTCGCCGGCGGCGGCGCCCTACGAGGCGTTCGAGACGGCGGATGGATGGATCATGATCGCGGCCGGCAACGATCGGCTGTTCGGCCGCTTATGCGAGTTGCTGGGCATCCCGGAGATCGCCGAGGACGATCGCTTCAGGAGCAACGCCGCGCGCGTGCCGCGCCGCGCCGAGCTGCACGCGATTATCGAGGAGCGCACGCGGCGGCGCCCAACCGATCACTGGGTCGCGGCGCTGCGCGAGGTTGGCGTGCCGTGCAGCCCGATCAACCGGCTCGACCAGGTGCACGACGACCCGCAGGTCAACGCAACCGGAATGATCAAACGAATCGACGGCTTTCGCGTGCCTAATTTCGAGATCGTCGACGTCGCGGTGAACGTCAACGGCGAGAAGGCAGTCCTGCGCTCGATGGCGCCGCGCCTCGGTGAGCATACCGACGAAGTGCTGCGCGCGGCCGGCTATGCAGAGAAGGAAATCGCGGCGCTGCGTGCCGCCAAGACGATCGGTTAGCGGGACGCGCTGGCGCCGAGGTCGCCGGCGGCGAGCGCTGCGCTGGCCACGATAGTCAATACGAACGCCCCCGCGCGCATTGCCGCGGCGAATGGTTCGCCCGGAAGCCTCTCGCCAAAGACCGCGATTCCGCCCGCGATCGGTATCACGTTGGAGATCGCGGACGATAGCGGCATCGCGATGATTCCGCGTCCCATCGCGAACGAGTTCTGCAACATCACCAGCCCCGCCACGTTGGTCACTATTGTCAGATAGGTATAAGGGCTCGCGAGCAGTACCGCCGCGAGCGCGGCAAGGTCCGGAGCGGCGGCCAGTCGGTCGGCGAGCGGCTTGGTGTAGAGGCCGGCGAATCCCAGCGCGATTCCCGATGCGATCGCGGTGGCCGCGCCGTTTTGCCGCAAATCTGGGAGCATCAGCAGCATCAGCGTGATTGCGACTGCGGCCACTGAGGCTATCGCGAGCGCGCGGGCATCGAGCGGGCCTTGAGGTGCGCCCGCATCGAGCGAGCCGGCCAGCATAAGCACCGCCACCAAGAAGGCGCCAATCCCGAGCCATTCCCAGATCCGCGCGCGCTCGCCGAGCAGGGCCACTGCGAGCACCACGAACAGCGCGATCCCGCCCTGCATCGCCACTGCCATCATCGAAACCGGCGCGCCCGCGAGCGCGACCATATATAGCGCATAGCCGGCGGCCTGCACCGCGAGTCCGCCAATCCATACCGGGTCGCGAATCCACGCCATCACTGCGCTGAACGTGCCGCGCCCGCGCGCCATCGGCAGCGCGTCCGCGCGGACCTTCATCATCATCAGCCCGCACGCGAGCAGCAGGTCGGCGACGAGGCCGAGCGCGAGGCTCTGCGCGAGTGCGCCGCGCGGCGGACTAGCCATCGGTGATTTCGCGCATCACACCGTCCCGCGAGACGGTGAAGCGCCGCCCGCCCCATGCCACTTCATGGCCCGTCAGGCTGACCGCCCAGATTGCGGCCATCACCAGGTCCTTTAATGGCACCAGCCACACGTCGCGTATCAGCTCCGGCAGCTTGAGCGTGCGGGCAAGAATCAGCGCCGAGCTCGCGACGCGCGCGGCGATCACAGCGACGCAAACGGCGATCGCAGCGGGGCGAGCGCCGGTCACGGCCAGCATCACGAGGGCCCACAGAGGTCCGTTGACCAGGATAGTAAGCAGGCTCAGCGGACGCATCATGCGGTACGTTCGAGCCCAGCGGAGTTTGCGCTGCCAGAATTCGCCGAAGGTGCGTTCTTCGCAGGCCGAGGTGACGAGCGAGCGCGAGAGCCTGATCTCCGATCCGCTTTCGACCACCGCACGGCCCAGCTCGAAGTCGTCGGCGAGCTTGTCGCCGAGCGGGCGCATGCCGCCGGCGGCGTCCAGAGCCGTGCGGCGCACCGCGATCGTCGCGCCGAAGGCATAGCGCAGAGGCTCGACCGCGACCGCCAGCATAACCATCGGGGCGAAGTCGGTATTGATGAAAAGCGCGGCCAGACGCGAGGCAAGTGTGCCGGTCGGCCGCGCGCGATAGGCGCAGGTCACCATCCCCACGCGCTCATCGGCGAAGAGTTCGCCGATGATGCGGTCCAGATGGCCACGCTCGACGGAGATATCGGCGTCGCTGAGCACGAAGGCTTCGGCGCGCTCGGCCCGCTCGGCCATGCGGATCACCTTGGCGATCTTACGGTTGGTGACGCCGGCCTCGTCGCCGACGATGAGCGTGATGCTCGCATAAGGGTACTGCGAGCGCAGCGCGACTGGCGCCTCGGCGGCGCGATCCTCGTAGCTCGGGACGGCGAAGAAGAAGTCGGCGCGCGGATAACCGCTTTCGAGGTAGCTTGCGAGGTTGTCGAGCAGGCTGGAAGTGAGGCCGGAGAGCGGCTTCAGCACGGCGATGCGCGGCGGCGGCTTCGGGAGCGGCGGGGCCGCGTCAGAGGCGTGCGCGGCAAACCGCATCGCGGCTATCAGCGAGGCCGCGTAGTAAATCAGCGAACACCCGACGCCGAGCGTCGCGAGCGAGAGCAGCAGGGTAGTCACGATACTTTTCGCGGTGGCGCTAGGGTGCGGCGGCGCGTCATACAAGGAAAACGCGCCGCACAGCGGCGCGTTCGCGTCGCCCGGCACGCCGTGGCGCGGACGAACGGAGCTCGAAGTTTATCGCGGTCGCGCGCACGTCGGGCGCGGCTACGCCGAGACTTGCTCGGCCGCGGCGGTCTGTGCGCGCCGCTGGCGCATCGTTGAGAGAAACTGTCCGCCCTCTTTGAGCAGCCGTTTGCATTCCTCGCGCGAACCCATCATTTTGCGCACTGCCTTGAAAATATACCGCGGGCGGAAGTAGAAATTGCGGTAGAAGCGCTCGACCGCACCGTAGATCTCGTCGTTGCTCAGCCCCGGATATTTGATCGTGCACTTCTGGTAGCCGGATTCGTCGAGCAGCGGATCGACCGCCAGGTAACCGTTTTTGACCACGTAGTTGTAAAGTTCGGTGCCTGGGTAGGGCGAGGCGAGCGAGACCTGGATAGTTTCGCAATCCATCTCGCGCGCGAAGCGCATCGTTTCCTGGATCGTCTCGCGGGTCTCGCCCGGCAGGCCGAGGATGAAGGTGCCATGGATCAGGATGCCGATTTCGTGACAGTCGCGGGTGAAGCGCCGCGCGCGATCGAGCCTCACGCCCTTCTTGATGTTCTTGAGAATCTGGTCATTGCCGCTTTCGTAGCCGACCACGAACAGACGCAGGCCGCCGTCCTTGAGCACCTTGAGGGTCTCGTAATCGACGTTGGCGCGCGAGTTGGTCGACCAGGTGATGCCGAGCGGCTTCAATAGCTGCGCAATCTTGCGCGCCCGCCCCGGATCGGCGGTGAAGGTGTCGTCGTCGAAGAACAGCTCCTTCATCTTGGGGAACTTGCTCTTCATCGCGACCACTTCTTCGTAAACGTTCTCGGGACTGCGCACGCGGTAGCGATGGCCCTGCGTGACTTGGGGCCATAGGCAAAAAGTGCATCGCGCCGGGCATCCGCGCCCCGTGTACAACGAGACGTACGGGTATTGGCAGTAAGGGCTGTTGTATTTCAGGTAGTCGAGATTGTTTTGATAGACCTCGGTGACGAACGGCAGCTTGTCGAGCTCTTCGTTGGTCAGCTGGGCGCGATCGGGATTGTGATGAATCGCCCCGTCCTTGCGATACGAAATTCCGCCCACCTTGCTCCAGTCCCAGCCTTGCGCCACTTCGACCATCGAGTGATCGAACTCGCGCCGCCCGGCGATGTCGATAGCGGACGAAATCTTGAGCGTCTCCTCGGGCTGGGCGGTTGGATGGCCGCCGACGAAGGCAATGATGCAATCGGGATTGGCAGCCTTGATCGCCTCGGCTGTGCGCGCATCCATCCGCAGCGACGGCGTCGAGGTGTGCAGCACCACGAAGTCGTAGGCCTTGGCTTCCTCGACCGTGCGTTTGAGGTCGTAACCGTGGGGCGGAGCGTCGAGCAGGCGCGCTCCCGGAATCATCCCGGCCGGGTAGGCTAGCCAGGTCGGATACCAGAACGACCAGACCTCGCGCGTGGCCTGGTAGCGCGACCCCGCACCACCGTCAAAGTCCTCGTAGGAAGGAGGATTAAGGAAAAGCGTCTTCATCACGTCCATATTCTGGTCGTCTCCACGGCCCTGTCCGACTGGTTAGTGCGACTATACAAACCGCAAAGGGCACAGGCAAGATACCTCCGCACACGAATTATTAGCGAGGAGTTTGTGATTACGCGCGCGGCCGCGCGAGGGGTGCGGCGCCCCGGTCCGATGGCTAAGCTCGTAGCCGCGTGATGGATTTTGAGCATCGCCGGGAGGCCTTGCTGCCGCGCCCGGTATTTCTGCGGCGTATGGCGCGATGGGCCGCGGTCGCGGGCGTCGTGCTCGTCGGATCGCTCGCGCTCGGGGTCTGCGGGTATCACTTCATCGAGGGGCTGCCGTGGATTGACGCGCTGCTCAACGCTTCGATGATCCTGGGCGGGATGGGTCCGGTCGATCTGCTGCGGACCAGGGCTGGCAAGCTATTCGCCTCGTTTTACGCGCTTTACAGCGGCCTCGCGATCATCAGCGTCGCCGGGCTGCTGCTCGCTCCCGTGGTTCATCGCTTCCTGCACAAGTTCCACCTCGAAGGGCGGGAGGCAGGAGCGGATCCGAAAAGCCCCAGGCGTCGAGGGCGTCGCTGATGCTCCGGGGGTCGGTACTAATTGCCCGCCCGCCGCGCGCGCGATAGGGTGCCTGAAATGCGCGCGACAGCAATCGCAATCGCAGGATTGGCGCTGGCGTTGCTCGCGGCGCCGGCGTTCGCGCAGAACGACGAGTGGGAGCAGGTGCCGTCGGACTCCGGCCAGGGCGGCGCCACCGAGGGCGGAGGCACGGCCAAGGCCTCGGCGGGCGACAAGAGTGCGATGGCATGCGCGATGGTGGGAGCGCTCGTCCGGCAAACGGCGAAGCTGCGCGACCAGGGCGTGACCGAGGAATCCCAACTCGCGAGCATCGACAAGCCCGGCGGTAAGCTTTATCAGCTCACGATCGGGAACATGCTGTCCGCGGATACCGCAGGCACGCTCCGCGCCGGGATACATCGAGAGATCGCCTACGTCTACGAGCATCGCGAGATGACGCCTGCACAGCTCGGCGATCGCGCGCGTCAGACCTGCGGCAATCCGGAGAGCAGCATCCCGCTGCCGGGTTGAGTGCAGGAGTTGAGTGCGTGGGAGATGCGAAAGGCGGTCGTGAAGACGATGACGCAAAGCGTGGTCAGAAGGATAACGGCCGTGGCCTGCCTGATAGCGGTGCTGGTGGCGCCGCGGTTCAGCCGCGCCCAAGATGACTGGGAGCAAGTGCCCTCGGGCGGCGAAGAGAGCGGCGGGGGCAACGGGATGGCGGCGCCGTCGGGCGGCGGCTCAGACGCTTCGGCGGTGGCGAATTTTCTCATCGAGATGAGAGCGATCAAGGGCGACACCGGCAAGCCGTGCGAGGTCGTCGGAACCTATGCGCATCTGGCCGCGACCTTTCGCGACCAAGGCGTCTCGGAGCAGAGTCAGCAGCAGGATATCGACGGCAACTTCGAGCGCAGCGCCGCCGAGCATCACGTTCCAGCGCAATGGATACGACCGATCGAGTCCGTGTTCCATCGCGAGGTCGTTTACGCCTATGGGCATCCGGGGATGAGCGTCGAGCAGGTCAAGTCGCACTGGGTTGGGATTTGCGAATCGCAGCGCAGCAGCGAATAGTCTTCCTGCTATTTCACGAACGGACCCCCTAGATTCAGACCGCGGCGGAATCGAGTCGCCTAGAATTCTTCGTGGCGCTGGAGCGTGCGGCGCAGAGCCGCCACGTTCTGCACCAGCACGCTCGGCAGGTTCAATGTCCCCGCCACGGCTGAGTACGGATAAAGGCGCGCGTTGATATGCGCGTGCAGCGGCAAGCCCTCGCCCTGGTGAATTTCGTAGTCCAGCGGCAGCGGTCCCAGCACCCGCAAGATGCGGCAGATGGCGCGCGCGAAAAGCCGTAGCTCCGTGGGCCCGAGCTCGGCCAGCGTGCCGCGAAACCGCGGCATCATCACGTCGTAGCTGCGCGGGAACGCACCGATAGGGCTCGCGAAGCTGACTACGCCGTCGCGCCGCTCGATCAGCAGGCCCAGCCGCTCGACCAGTTCGATCAGCTCATCCCACAGACCCGGCGTCCGCCGCTCCGCCTCCGCCTCGGCGACCAGCGCCGGCAGCGCCGAAGGCGCACCGATGAGCTGCTGATGGAGATGCGGCTGCGAGGCGCCGGACTCGCGTCCTTGATTTTTGCGGATCACGATCGAGCGCACCGCGCGGTTCTCCATCGCGCGGCGCATCACGGCGACGTCGGTCTGGATGAGCCGCAGAAAATGCTCCTCCCCAAGCGCGCCGGTGCACATCAGATCGCCGGCCGCGCGCGGCTGGAGGCTCGAGAAATGGCGCGGGTCCTCGACCACGATGTACGACTCGTTGCGGCCGCCGGTGAGCTCGGCCGGGACGCGCGGGAAGAGGTTGTTGAACACGCGCATCACCCATTCGGCGCTTGCGCCCGCGACGCCGGCGGTCTCGTCGCCTTTCCACGGCGGAAATTCGGCGGGCGTAACGCGCATGATTTCCGCCGGCGCCATCGCTTCGTTGCCGGGACAGAACGGGCATGCCGCCTGCGCCTGCGCGATCTCCGCGGCGCCGAGCGTGGGAGCGCCCGGGTCGAGTTCGCTGCGGCCGCCCAGCGTGAACGCAAAGCTCTTGCCGCGCACATCGACGACGTAGGAGATGACGCCTGTTACCGGATTCTTGATCCAGACCAGCGCGCCGTCGCGAACTTCGTATTCAATCGGCATCGGTCAATTCTTAGCCTTGGCGCGCCCGGGTTTTCAACGCGAGCGCCGGACGCGCACGCCAGGCAGTAGAGTATCGCGTGGCCGCAATGGACGCTGCCTTGACAGTGCCGGGGGGCTCGGTTATCCGTTTTAGGGGACGCATCTGCGCCTGGGTGATCTCGGGGTCTGGCGCTCCGCTCACGAGCGGGCACCAGGCTTTTTTTTGGCCGCCGCCCATCGCGGGCGCGGGGCGAGTGTTGGTGAAAAACCCAGTAAAAAAATATCTGTTTACGCCCGGTCCCGCACCGGTTCCGCCCGAAGTGCTGCTGGAGATGGCGCGTCCGATGGTCCACCATCGCACGCCCGAGTTCAGCGCCGTGCTCGACCAGGCGCGCGAGCGTATACGCTCGCTGTTCGGCACGCGCCAGGAGGTGATCCTGCTGGCAGCCAGCGGCACCGGGGCTATGGAAGCGGCGGTGACCAACTTGCTCGCGCCGGGCGAGCATGCGGTCTACATCAACGGCGGCAAGTTTGGCGAGCGCTGGGGCAAGCTGCTCGCCGCGTATGGGATGACAGGCCATGAGATCCCTGTCGAATGGGGCCGCGCGGCGCGTCCGGAGCAGGTCGAAGAGGCGCTCCGCGCCAACCCCAATGCGCGCGCGGTGCTGATGCAGGCGAGCGAGACCTCGACCTGCGCGGTCCATCCGGTGGCCGAAGTCGCCGCGATTACGCGCGCGCGCGACGCGATGCTGATCGTCGACGGGATAACCTCGGTCGGTGTGTTCGAGCAGAAGATGGATGAATGGGGCGTCGACGCGCTGCTGACCGGCAGCCAGAAGGCGCTGATGCTGCCGCCGGGACTCGCGATGGTGGCGTTGTCGGAGCGCGCGCTCGAGCGTGCGCAGCGCCCGCGCACGCCGCGCTATTATTTCGATCTGATGCGCGAGCTCAAGGCGCAGCGCGACGAGCATACCACCGCGTGGACCGCTGCCGTCTCGCTGGTGTTGGGGCTCAACAAGTCGCTCGAGATGATTCACGCCGAGGGATTACCGCAGGTTTTCGCGCGCCATCGCGTGATGGCCGAGGCGACGCGCGCGGCCGCGCCGGCTCTGGGACTGAATCTCCTCGCGCCCGATAATCCGGCGCCGGGCGTGACCGGGATTCTCACCCCGGCCGGGCTCGACGGATCAAAACTCGTGCGCTACATGCGCGACGAGTTGGGCGTGTCAGTGCAGGGCGGACAGGATCAGATGAAAGGCAAGCTGGTGCGCATCGGCCACATGGGTTATCTGAGCCCCTTCGACATGCTGATCGCGGTCGGGGCGCTGGAGATGGCGCTCGCGCACCTCGGCCATCGCTTCGAGACTGGCGCGGGCGTCGCCGCGGTCGCGCGCCGCATCGCGGCGAGGGCCTGAGCGAACGCCATGGCGGAGACGACGTTGCGCGTTCTGCTGAGCGACCCCCTCAATGCGCAGGGCGTCGAGGTGTTCCGCCGCTATTCGCAGCTCAAGGTCGACGTCAAGACCGGACTGAAGCCGGAGGAGCTGGCCGAAATAATCGCGCCCTATCACGGATTGGTCGTGCGCAGCGCGACGCACGTAACGCGCGAGGTCGTCGAGCGCGCCGATTCGCTGCGCGTGATCGGGCGGGCCGGCGTGGGCGTAGACAATATCGACCTCGAAGCGGCGACGCGGCGCGGAATCGTGGTGATGAACAGTCCGCTCGGCAACAGCGTCACCACGGCCGAGCATGCGATCTCGATGATGATGGCGCTCGCGCGGCATATTCCGGCCGCCAATGCGGCGGTGCGCGCAGGGCGATGGGATCGGAGCAAGTTTATCGGCATCGAGGTCTGCAACAAGACCCTCGGCGTGATTGGTCTGGGCAATATCGGGCGCATCGTGGCCGAGCGGGCGATCGGGCTCAAGATGAAGGTGATCGGCTACGACCCGATTCTGACCGGCGAGGCGGCGGCGCGAATCGGGGTCGAGATGGTGACGTTGGAGCAGCTCTACCGGCGCGCCGATTTCATCACGGCGCACACGCCGCTCACCCGCGACACCAAGTCGCTGGTGGGCGCGGCGGCGTTCGCGATGATGAAGCCGGGCGTGCGGATCATCAACTGCGCGCGCGGCGGAATCGTCGACGAGCAGGCGCTTGCCGAGGCGCTCGCGTCGGGTAAGGTCGCGGGCGCGGCGCTCGACGTGTTCGTCGAAGAACCGCCGCCGAAAGACCATCCGCTGCTGCGCTTCGAGAACGTGATCGCGACGCCCCATCTGGGCGCGGCGACCGACGAGGCGCAAATCCAGGTCGCGATCGACATCGCGCAACAGACCGCCGAGTTTCTCATCAATGGCGTGATCAGCCATTCGGTCAATATGCCCGCGCTCTCGCCCAAGGAACTGGAGACGCTCGGACCTCATCTGCGGCTGGCCGAGCGGCTGGGCCGCCTCGCCGCACAGCTCATTGCCGAGCCGCCGGTGCGAATCACGGTCGGCCTGGGAGGCGAGGCTGCGGGGCTCAAGGCCGAACCGATCACGGCGGCGGCGCTCAAGGGATTGCTGAGCGGCTTTCTCGACCAGGATTTCAATTACGTCAGCGCGCCCTTCATCGCGCGCGAACGCGGAATCGGCGTCACCGAGAGCCGCTCGCGCGAGACCACCGACTACATCAACACGCTCACGTTGAGCGTGCGCACGCCGAGTGGCACGCACGAGGTCGCCGGCGCAGTGATCGGCAACCGCGGTCTCAGGCTGATCCGGATCGACGGCTACCGGGTCGAGGCGGTGCCCGAGGGCTACTTCCTGATGCTCCATAACCGCGACGTGCCGGGTGTGGTCGGCGCAGTGGGCTCGATGCTCGGACAGGCGGGGATCAATATCGCGGGGCTGGAACTCGGACGCGATCGCGCGGGTGGGATGGCGCTCAGCCTGGTGGAGGTCGACGGCGCGGTCCCGGCCGAGGTGCTCGAACGCCTCAAAACCATCCCGGCCATCACTTCGGCCGCGCTGCTCAAGCTCTAGGATGCGTCCGCACCGATTCCCGATGCGGCCGAATGCGAGGCGCCGCGCGGCATCGCCGCGCACGGATGTGACGCGATGAAGACAGTGGCGGTGGTCGGCACCCAATGGGGTGACGAGGGCAAGGGCAAGATCGTCGACATGCTGGCGGCCGACGCAGACGTCGTGGTGCGTTTCCAGGGCGGCAACAACGCCGCGCACACGCTGGTGGTCGACGGCGAAAAATTTATCCTGCGCCTGGTCCCGGCCGGCGCGCTGCATCCGGACAAGGTCTGCGTGATCGGCAACGGCACGGTGGTCGATCCGATTGCGTTGGCCGAGGAACTTGCCGCGCTGCGCGCGCGCGGCCGCTTCCTGGACGACTCGCTGCTCAAGCTCAGCTGCGACGCGCACATGGTGATGCCGTACCATCGCGCGATCGACCGCGCGCGCGAGGCGCGGGCCGGCCGCCGTGCGATCGGCACCACCGGCTTCGGCATCGGCCCGGCTTACGAGGACAAGATGGCGCGTGTGGGGCTGCGTTTCGACGAGCTCAAGAACTTCGCGCGCTTTCGCGAGAAGCTCACGCGCAACATCGCCGACAAGAACAGTTACTTGCGCGCCGTGCTCAAGGCCAAGCCGCTCAAGAGTCCGGAGATCGTCGATCAGATGAAACGCGTGCGCGCCCGGATGCTGCCGTACCTGTGTGACACCGGCGCCTACCTGGCCGAGGCGGTTGCCGCCGGCAAGCGTGTGCTGTTCGAGGGCGCACACGGAACGATGCTCGACATCGATCACGGCACCTATCCGTTCGTGACTTCGTCCAATTGCATCGCGAGCGCGGTTTTTTCAGGCGCGCCGCTTGCTCCGGGCCGCCTCGACGCGGTGCTCGGCATCAGCAAAGCCTACACCACGCGCGTTGGCGGGGGGCCATTTCCCTCGGAAATAAAAGGTGCGCTCGCCAACCGCCTTCGCGCCGAGGGCGAGGAGTTCGGCAGTGCGACCGGGCGGCCGCGGCGGATCGGATGGTTCGACGCGGTGCTCGCGCGCCTCGCGGTGCGGCTTAACGGGATGTGGGGGCTCGCGCTCACCAAGCTGGACGTGCTGACCGGGATCGATCCGCTGCGCGTGTGCGTCGCATATCAGCTAGGCGCCACGCGCTACGACGAGATGCCGCCCGGGCGTGCCACGCTCGAACGCGCGCGACCGGTGTATGAGGAGATACCCGGATGGAGCGAAAGCTTAAGCGGCGCGCGCGCGTTAAGCGACCTACCGCCAAACGCGCGGCGCTATCTGGAGCGAATCGCGGAACTTGCGGGCGTGCAGCTCGCGATGGTCGGCGTCGGCGCGCCGCGCGAGGCGACGATCGTACTCAGCAATCCATTCCTGGTGTAAGTTAAATTTCTGAGGTGAGCCAACGGTCCCTGTAAGGCCTCGCCCGTAATTGGGTCAGGCGGCGCAGACTGCGGCGAGGCTGGAGATCGCGACGCCGCGGCGGCCCTGCCGGATCTCGTTGCGGTCGAAGCCGTTGGTGCAGTAGGCGAGCGAAATTCCGCTCGCCGGATCGGCCCATCCGATTTGTCCGCCTGCGCCGCCGTGCCCGAAAGCCGCGGGTGAGTTGGTCTTGCCGAAGCCGCGAAAGTTGGCCATCCCGTCGTCGCCGGCGACCACCACGCCGAGCGCGCGGTTGACCTTGTGGCCGAGATACGGATCGGTGTAGTCGCCCGAGCGCGGGCGCAGCGCCTCGGCGAGCGTTTCCGGCTTCCACAGCCGCCGTCCGTTCTTGCCGCGATTGTGCATCACGCCCTGGTAAAAAAGCGCGAGCTCAGCCGCGGTCATGATCCCGCCGCCGCCGGGCACGCCCGCTTCGCGCACCGCGGGCGTATTGAAGCCCAGGATCATCTCTTCGACCACTTCGGTCTCGAGCATCGGCGGGAAGCCCAGCTTGCTTAGTTCCTCGGTCGAGAGCGGCTCGCCGAGGTAAACGAGGTCTGCGACGCGACGATTAAGCTCCGTTGGAAGTCCGAGGTACATCCCGGGGAGGCCAAGCGGCAGCGCGATACGCTCGCGCACGAACTCGCGGAAGTCCATCCCGGCGCGGCGCTCGATTATTTCGGCGATCACCCAGAACCCGGAGGTCGGATGGTAAAAAAAACGGCTGCCCGGTGGAAACTCGGGGCGCCACCTGGCAAAGCGCGCCAGCCGTTTGGCGCGATCGCTCCATTCGCTTTGCGCATACGGCGCGTTGGGAAAGCCCGCGGTATGCAGGAACAGTTGTTCGACCGTGATCACGTCCTTGCCGTTGGTGCCGAACTCGGGAACGATATCGGCGACGCACTCACGCACGTCGAGCTTGCCCTCACCGATCAGCAGCCACGCCGCCGCCGACATTATTGCCTTGGTGCAGGAGAAGATGGTGTAGAGCGTGTCGTTGGTGGCGGGACGGTCGGCGCCGCCCTGCACCGCGTGGCCAAAGGTGCGCATCGCGCCGACCTTGCCGTTGCGCGCAATCGCGATCTGGCACGACGGCAGCTGCCCCTCGTTGACTTCGCGTGCGGCGCGCTCGAGCAGCGCGTCGACCTTTTGCGGATCGAGGCCGGCTTCGCGGGGGCTTTCGGCAAAGAACTCGTGTGCGGACATCCTATGTTTCTCCCGGTGAACTTCTCTTCAGGCCTGAAGAGTTTGAGAGATAACATATCGGCAGCGGGGCGGTCTATTGTGCAAGAACGCTGCACGACGAACGAAGTTGTCGCCGCGCCGGGTAACTCTACCATAGTAATCCAGTTGCATCATGCAACCCGGCAGTGCTATGGACTTTCATCGACACGGTTGCATGATGCAACTACGAGACAACTAAAGAATAAGCGCTGACCGGCACCCACGGAGGAATAGACATGGCCAGGGAAGTCGAGTTTTTCTTCGACTATGGAAGCCCATTCAGTTATCTAGCCGACAGCCAGCTCAAGGGCCTGGCCGAACGCACCGGCGCGCGCGTGATTTACCGGCCGATGCTGCTCGGCGGGGTGTTTAAGGAGACCGGCAACTCCTCGCCGATCACGATCGAGGCCAAGCGAAAATACTCGAATATCGATCTGGAGCGCTGGGCGAAGCACTACGGTGTTCCGGCGCTTCACAATGCGTATTTTCCGATCAACACGATTCGCCTGATGCGCGGGGCGATCGCGGCCGAGCGCCTCGGCGTCTTCCCCGCGTACCATCGCGCCATTTACGACGCGTTTTGGCGTGACGGGCTCAATCTCGGAGACGCGGCGGTCGTGCGCGAGGTGCTGGAGCACGCGGGCCTCGACGCCGAACGAATCGCGGCGGCGTCCGAGGAGCATGCGGTCAAGGATGCGCTCCGCGTGTCGACCGAAACGGCGGTCGCCCGCGGCGCGTTCGGCGCGCCGACGTTCTTCGTCCGCGATCAGATGTTCTGGGGCAACGACCGCCTGATGTTCGTCGAGCAGGCGCTGAGCGCGCTTTCGTAGCGCGCGGCGCGCGCGGAAACCGCAGCGAGTTAGCGAGGAGTTAGCAAGGAGTTAAAACGATGGCTGAGGCGAAAAAACCCGTTGCCGTGGTGGTTGGCGTCGGCGCGGGCCTGGGCGCGGCGCTGGCGGGGCGATTCGCCAGCGCTTACACGGTTGCGCTGGTCGCGCGAGGCCCCGGCAAGCTCGAGGAACTAGCAAGCGAGATCAAGGCGGCGGGCGGACACGCGATCGCGGTCCCGGCCGACGTGAGCAAGGCCGGCGAGATCGAAGTCGCCTTCGCGCGTATCCGCGAGGAGATCGGCGAGACCGACGTGCTGCTCTACAACGCGGCGATGCGCCCCTATGGACGGTTGATGGAAACCAAGCCGAGCACGTTCGAGAACACGTGGCGCGTGGGCGCGTTCGGCGCGTTTTTGTGCTCGCAGGCAGTGGTCCCGGGGATGCTCGCGCGCAAAGCCGGCGTGATCCTGTTCACCGGCGCGACCGCCGGAATCAAACCGTTTCCGACTTCGGCGGCGTTCGGACCGGCGAAGTTCGCGATGCGCGGGCTCGCGCAAGTGATGGCCCGCGACCTGGGGCCCCAGGGAATTCACGTGGCGTACATAAATGTCGACGGTCCGATCGACATGCCGGCAATCCATCAGATGCGCCCCAACATCGAGCAGGAAGACATGCTCGCGCCGTCGGCGATCGCGGAAACCTACTGGCACCTCGCGCATCAGCATCCCAGCGCATGGACGCAGGAGTTGGACGTGCGCCCGTTCAGGGAGAAGTTCTGAGTGCGGCGTCCCGAGCGAAACTTCCTTTTTGATCAAGCGAAGCGAGTCGGGCTTTCGCTAAGGATAACGGAAGAACCCCCTACTAGGACGGGTCGGGGCCTTGTGCGGTGACCCATCCGGCGCGGCCGGGCAGTGTCGCGCGCACGACTTCGCAGACCGGCAGTTCCGCACCACCCAGGCGGGCCGCGACTTCGTCGAGGCGGACGAATTTCGCTCCGCGTGCCTTCAACGCGCGAATCAGATTGGTGAAACTCTGCAGTTCTGCCATCCCTTCGGTCTCGGCGTGCACGGTATGAACGTTTAGGCGGTCGGCATTGAACTGCGTCAGATAAAATTCCAGCACCGCAGCGGCGTCGGGCAGGTCCTCGCGTCCCATCACTTCGTCCAACGTCGGTAGCGTGGTCGGAATCTCGGGCGTTTTGAGGATTTCGCCGTCGACACGGCATCGAAACGGCGTCCTGCCGCGGGTGTCGCTGCGATAGCTGAGGCCCATCGAGTCGAGCGCTCTGAGCGCGATCGCGTTGGTGCGCCATCCGGGGGCCGCGAAGCCGCGCGCCCTTTCGCGGAAGATCGCGCGGTAGGCCTCGAACGCTTCGCCCAGCTCGGCGCGGATTCCGGCTTCGCCCAGCTTGTCGATTCCGTCCTGCCATCGCACATGGTCCCAGCCATGCACGCCGACCTCGAAGCCCCCGTGTCCCAGGCCGCGCACGACGTCGGGGAGGGCAAGCGCGATCGGCCGCGCCGGCAGCAGCGTGCCCGAGAGCACCGTGCGCAGGCCGTACATCCTGACCGCCTTGGTGCGGCGCATCTTTTTCAGGAAACCGGGATTGCGCAGCACGCGCACCACCGCGCGCCCCGAGTTGTCCGGTCCCATCGCGATATAAAAGCTCGCTGCGACGCCCTCGGCGGTGAGCATCCGCGCGAGACGCGGCACGCCGGCCGCGAGTCCCTGATGCGTGTCGACGTCAATTTTAAGTGCGACTTCCAAACCGTTCCTCGAGTGCTTCGATTATTCGCTCCATCTGGATTCCCCGCGACCCTTTGACCAGTACGATGTCGCCCTTGTGCACGAGCGCGCGCACAATCGCCGCGGCGGCGCCGCTATCGGGTGCGATTCGCACGCGGCCGCTGCGGCCGGCATCGCCGGCCGCAGCGGCGCCCGCCGCGCTCATCTCGGGGCCCACGGCGATGAACGCCGCGGGCCCAAGGCGCATCACGTCGGCGACGACCTCGGCATGCATCGCGGGCGCGAACGCGCCCAGCTCCAGCATATCGCCGAGCGCGACGACCAGGCGCGCGCCGGGCGCCTGCGCACATTCGTGCGCGGCGTCCAGCGCGGCGCGCACGGAGCGCGGGTTAGCGTTGTAAGTGTCGTCGATCACCAGCACGCCGCCGAGCGCGCGCATCTGCAAGCGCCCGGCGACCGGCGCGACGCTTTCGAGCGCGCGAGCGACGGCGACGAGTTCGTCCGCCGTAAGCGGGCGCGCGCGCAATGCGGCGGCGGCCGCTACGGCCGCCGCCGCATTGCGCGCCGCCGCGGCGCCGAGCAGCGCCAGCGCGGCCACGAGCCGCGCCGGCGCGCCCGCGGCGACCAGCCGCGGGCTGAGCGCGAGCGTCACGGGCGAGCGCGCGGCGCCGGCCACGGCCGGGGCGCGCGCCGCGATTCGCACGTCGGCGTCCAGCGCGGTGCCGAAGGTCACGACCTCGGCGCCGCGCGGAATACGCTCCATCACGAGGCGCTCCTCGGTGCAGGCCACCACCGCGCGGCGCGCGGTGGTGAACAGCGCGGCCTCTTCGTCGGCGATTTCCTCGAGGCTGCCCAGCCCTTCGCTGTGTTCGACGTCGACGTTGAGCACGGCGGCGACGTTGGGCTCGACTATTCGTGCCAGGCGCACAATCTCGCCGCGCGTGTTAGTGCCGCACTCGAGCACCGCGGCGCTATGGCGCTCGGTGAGCGTGAAGATGGTCATCGGCACGCCGATAAGATTGTTGAGGTTGCCCGGCGTGGCCAGCGTTTCACCGAAAAGCGCACGCACCACGGCTGCGCAAAGCTCCTTGGTGCTGGTCTTGCCCACCGCGCCGCCGATCGCGACGCATGCGAGCGGATGTGCCGCGCGCGTACGATGCAGATGATGGCGCGCGAGGGCGCCTAGAGCGGCGAGCGTGTCGTCAACTTCGACCGCTGCAAGGCCAAGCGCGTCGGCGGGACAGCGGCCGCGCTCGACTATGGCGGCGGCAGCGCCGCGGCGCGCCGCCTCGGCCAGATAAGAATGGCCGTCGCGCTCAACGCCGCGAAGCGCCACGAACAGGGCGCCGGCGGCGAGCGAGCGCGTGTCGCTCGTCACTCCACGCACGATCGTGTCAGGCGCGCCGAACATCTCGCCGCCGGTTGCGGCCGCGACTTCGTCGAGCCTGAAGGCGCACTGGTTGATTGGTATCGGCGTCGCCATCGTTGCGCCCGCGCCAGTCGTAGCCCCGAAACTGACACGGACCTAACAGTGATTACGTGTCCCGATGCGGCTTGACAACCGTGCGCCGGGCGGACAAGCCTCGTTTCGTCGAAAGCACGCGAGAGAGGAGTTCACCGATGGCCCAGGCCACATCGCCGCTCGTCGGCATAATTATGGGAAGCAAGAGCGATTGGGAGCACATGTCGGCAGCGGCCGAGGCTCTGAACGAATTTAAAGTATCGCATGAAGTGAGGATTCTCTCCGCGCATCGCACGCCCGACCTCACGCTGGAGTACGCCGCCTCGGCCATGGAGCGCGGTCTGCAAGTGATGATCGCGGGCGCCGGCGGCGCGGCCCATCTGCCCGGTGTGATCGCGGCCAAGACCATACTGCCGGTGATCGGCGTGCCGATGCCGACGACGGCGCTCAGCGGAATCGATTCGCTGCTGTCGATCGTGCAGATGCCCCGTGGCGTGCCGGTGGCGACGATGGCGATTGGAAAGGCCGGCGCCGCCAACGCAGGCTTGCTCGCAATCGCGATTCTCGCGCTCAGCCGCGAGGACCTTGCCGAACAGTTGGTCAAATGGCGCGCCGCGCGCGCGCAGGAAGTGCTCCAGCAGAAGCTGCCCTGAATCACGGAGCGCCGCTACGGGGAGTACCGATGCGAGGACTGCCGGCGAAATTCCAAGATCGCATGCGACATGACCGCTTGCGATCGGTCGAGAGCGCCGTCGTCGTTGATGCCCTCTTTTTTGCCGCGCTGATTGCCGCGCTTGCAGGCGTTGGCGCAGAGCTGGCGCGCGCCGTTGAGGCACCGCAGATAGTCGTCAAGGTCGGCGGCAAGCTGCCCGTGCCCCCAACGACTCCGCTCGGCGTGATCGCGACCGACCCGGTGCTGCAACAGGTCCTGAGCCAGGACTTCCAGGTGGCGGGGCGGCTGGCGACCGCCAGCGCGACCTCGGAATTGACCTTGACCGTCACGCTGACGCATCGCGCGCTGGAGCCGGGGATGTCGCTCAACGAGGTCGCGCCCGGCAATGGTGACGCGGTCGCGCTGCTCAAACAGGCTGGCGTCAGGCCGCCGCCGCTGCCGGAACAGGCGGCGCAAGATCAGGATCAGGACAGCGACCCCAACGCGGATGGCACAAGCGCGGCCGAGGGCAACTCGCACTCGAAAAATGACGTCAACAGTTACGAGCAGCAGGGCCAAATGCAGCAGCGGCCCGATCCGATGAGCCGTCCGCCATTGCCGATGACGCAATGGCCGGTGCCGCCGGCGACGGCGCAACAGCGCTCGGCGATACCGCCCTACATGCAGCCGTATCAGCGCAACAGCCCGCTCGATGAGGCGCGCCGTGAACGCGCGGCGAGCGCCGTGTATGACACGATTTTCGTCGTGCGCGTGACCGCCGGTGGCGATGGTAGCGAGTTGACCGTCGTCGCGGTGGCGCATCCGGGCTTCGACTCCCACGAGGCGCGCAAGCTCATCGCCGAGGAAATCGCCAACAGCGTGCTCCACTAGGAGCGTCGCTTAAGAGCTATCGTTTGGAGTATCGCCGCGGCGATACCCACTGCGCGGCCAGCTATTCGTTCATGCTGTCGGCAGGTGTGGTCGCGCGCGAGGGGGGAGCCTTTCCCACGCGTTTGGCAGCCGGCGCCGTCGGACCGCCAACGACGCTGGTTTCGGGCAGCCGCGCAGGAGCCGGGGCCTGCGGTGCTGGCGCGGCCATCGGGGCCGGCGCTGTCATCGGCGCAGGCGCGGCCATCGGCGCAGGCGCGGCCATCGGCGCTGGCGCGACGTCGGCTGGCGGTATTGCGCCGACCGACGCGGCGGGCACGGCCGGCGGAGAGGACTGATGAGAACCGAATTCGCCGCGATGGTGCTCGGAGGCGATGATGTAGAGCACGACGATCGCCGAGAGCACGACTATCACTGCGGCCACGCGTCCCCAAGGCACGCGCTTGCGATCGTGCATGGCGAGCGGCTCGGACATCCGCGGCACCGCCGCAACTTCGGCGCGCTGCACCTCGCGCACGAAGCGCATGGCGACCTCTTCGCCGTCGAGGTTGAGAAAGGCGGCATAGCGGCGCAGAAACGGCATCAGGTAGAGCTGGTCCGAGATGAGGCTGTAATCGCTGCTCTCGATCATCCCGAGGTAATGAGCGGGGATGCGGGTCTCCGCGACGACGTCGGCGCGCGAGACGCCGCGCCGCTCGCGTGCCGCGGCCAATGTCTTGCCCAGGCTGGACTCGCTATCGGCACCCGCTTTTGACGGTTCCGCCGACGACGAAAGAGCCGCGGCGGCACTCTCGGTTTTGATCGCTGCCGAGGGCTTGGTTTCGCGGCCGGGCTTGAGCTGATCGCTGGCGGTTTCGGTCCCGTCGCGAGACTTGGGGCCGGGATTGGTCTCATTTCCGGACTTGATCTCGCTCCCGGAATTCACGGTTTCTTCGGTTTCCCGTACGGCAGCCATCCACCGTCCCCCCCGCCGAATTTAATGTAGGACGCGCAAGGCGGCGTCCGTCAGACAAACGTACAACATAAGAAACTTACAATTAGCGCGCTGTGAAACCAAGTACCCCTTTCAGGAAGACGGATCCGGCTTGCAGGAGCGCGCCCCGGCCGGTTCGGCGATCGCCCGGTTCGAAAGCGCGAGCTTTTTGCCCTCGCATCCTATGATCGTTGGCCCGGAACCCAACAGAGCACGGACGTGCGGGAGGTCGTTTTGATTGACCACCAGCACAGCGCATCCCGGACCGTGCCAGAGTTGCGCGAGGCCGGCGTCGGTTGCAATAAAGCCCTCGCGCGCGTCGGGGCCGAGGCCGAACGGCGCCAGCTCTCCGCGATAATCGACCAGGGCCTCGCGATAGCCGGTGTAAAACGGCAATGATTGAACAAAATGGCGATACGACGCGAGGTGGCATCCCGGAGCGAGGTACGGAACAATCGCGTGCGCGAGTTCGCGATACGATCCTAGCGGCTCTGCGTCCATTCGCGCCTTGCCCATCACGCCCAGCGCCACCACGGCGCCGAGCGCGAGCGCGCCGATCGCGGCCGTGACGGTGCTTCCGCGCCATGCGAGCGCAAGACACGCGAGCGATGCCGCTGTTAGCGCGGCCATGGCGGCGAGCGCGTCGGTGAGAAGGACGGATTCGCCCTGCGAAGTGAAATACGCGCCCGCGATCGCGACTGCGGCGGTCGCAGCAAGGTTCAGCAGCGCGAGCGTGCCGAAGAGCTTGCGCAGGCTCGACACTTTGAGTCGAGGTAGGCGGCAGAGCGCATAGCCGGCGATGATCGCGAGTGGCGGAAGCGCGGGCAGGATGTACGAGCCGAGTTTGGCGCGCGGGATCGAGAAGAAGACCAGGATGATCCCGAACCACCAAAGCAAAAAGGCCAGCGAAGCTCGCGCATCGGGGCGCCGCGCGCGCGCCTCCGATTCATCGCCGCCGCCTCGCACACGCATCAGTTCGCGCACGCCCATCGGCACGAAAAAGATCCACGGCCACATCCCGGCTATCACCACCCCCACGAAAAAGTACGGACCCCATCCATGCTCGGCGTTTTCCAGATAGCGCTCGACGTGTTCGTGGATGAAAAAGAAGCGCAGAAATTCCGGATTGCGCCGTGCCGCGAGCACGAACCATGGCGCCGCCATGGCCGTATAGATCGCTATCGCGCCAGGCCAGGGCATCCGGAGAATCTCACGCGCGCGCCGCTGACCGAGCATCCAGGCGAGCCCGACAGCGCCCGTCAGCACTAGCGCCACCGGGCCTTTGGTGAGCGTGCCCGCGGCGGCCATCGCCGCCGACAGCAGGAACCATCGGCGGCCCGCCGCGCTGTCAAAGCTCGGCGCGCGCGCTGCGGCCCAGAACGCGCCGAGCGCCGCGGTAATGAAAAGCGCGAGCGCAGGATCAAGCGTGGCAAAACGGGCGAAGCCGAAAACCAGCGGAGAGAGTGCGAGGACGATGGCGGCGGCGAGTCCCACCGCCGCGCCGAACATCGCCTCGCCCAGCGCTGCAGTTACGGCGACCTCGGCCACGCTCGCAAGCGCGGCCGGCACACGCACAGCCAGCTCATTGGCGCCGATCAGCTTTATCGAAAGCGCCTCGGCCCAATAGACGAGCGGCGGCTTTTCGAAATAGCGCACCCAGTTGTCGCGCGGGGTCACGTAGTCGTGCGCGAGCACCATCTCGCGCGCGATTTCCGCGTAACGTCCCTCGTCAGGCTCCCAGAGCGCGGGACGGCCGAGCGCGGGTAGATAAAGGATCGCCGCGAGCATCGCGCAGACCAGCAGGCGGAGCGGCCGATTGCGCTCTGCCAAGAGTACAGATAGTGCGGGTAGGGCGCGCAGCGTCGCGGACATGATCGCAAGAGTCTGCGGACGGCGGCGCGCGCCGTCAACCGCGCTTCATATATGAAAGTGCCTCTTTCCGCCGATTCTCCGGCGCGGTATCGTCTTTAACTTCACGGGGTCGTTTGTAACAATTGCGCACGACGCGGCGTCCGGTCGTTCTCTGCCGAACGGACTCGCGCTGCGTGACTTGCGGGAAAATTTGAGCTCAGCCGAAAAGATAACCGCGATTCGCGAGCCGGCGACGGCAGCGGACAGATCGCTCGTGTCGGTCGTGGTTCCGGTTTACAACGAGGCCGCGAATCTGCGCGCCCTGTGGGCCCGGCTGGAGCCGGTGATGCGCGCGTGCGGACGGCCGTGGGAAGTCCTGTTCGTCGACGACGGCTCGGCCGACCAATCGCTCGACCTCATGCGCGAGATCGCCGCGAGCGCGCAAGGCGCGGTGCGTGTGATCGAACTCGCGCGCAACTTCGGCCAGCACTCCGCGATCCTGGCCGGCTTTCGCCAGTGCCGAGGCGAAATCGTGGTGACGCTGGACGCCGACCTGCAGAACCCGCCCGAGGAAATTCCGCGCCTGCTCGCCGCGATCGATGAAGGCAACGACGTGGTCGGCGGATGGCGCGAGGTGCGCCACGACTTGGCCTATCGCCGCTTCGCTTCGAACCTGCAAAACCGCGTGACCTCGATGATCGTGGGTGTGCCGATGCACGATTATGGATGCATGCTGCGTGCCTACCGCCGCCATATCGTCGACACTGTCGTCGCCTGCGACGAGAAGGCTGCCTTCGTTCCAGCGCTGGCCAACTCGTTCGCCAAGCGCGTGGCCGAGATACCGGTCGGCCACGACGAGCGCCAGAGCGGCAGCTCCAGGTACAACCTGTTCCGTCTTGCCCATCTGAGCCTCAACCTCATCACCGGTTTCTCGATGATGCCGATTCAGGCGGTGAGCGTCGCCGGAATCCTGGTGTTCGTGCTCGACGCGCTGTTGGTGTTGGTACTCCTTGCCCATCGCATCCTCTACGGTTCGCAGCAGGAAGGTGCGCTATGGACGTTGTTCGCGCTCAACTTCCTGGTGCTCGGTTTCGTGCTGCTCGCCGTAGGCCTCATCGGCGAGTACGTCGGGCGCATCTATCTCGAGGTACGCAAACGCCCGACCTATATCGTGCGCGCCGTGCATGGCGACGAATCCGCTTCGCCGGAACGCCGCTGAAGAAAACGTGGCCGCCAAAAATCCTCACGCCGTCACTGCGCAGCCGGGCGCCGCGCGATGTTTGCTGTTCGCCTACCACGAGATGGGGTACGGATGCATGGAGGCGCTGCTGAAGATGGGCGCGCCGGTGGCCGCCCTGTTCACGCATGAAGATGATTCGCGCGAAGAAATCTGGTGGCGTTCCTGCGCCGGCCTGGCACGAAGTCACGGCGTGCCGGTCTACACGCCGGAGAGCCTCGACCAGCCGTGGATCGAGCGGATTGCCGCGATCCGTCCGGCAATCATCTATTCGTTTTACTATCGCAACCTGCTGCCCGACGCGATTCTGCGCACGGCGCCGCTCGGTGCGTACAATCTGCACGGCTCGCTGCTGCCGGCCTACCGTGGCCGCGCGCCGGTCAACTGGATGCTGGTCAACGGCGAGCGCGAGGCCGGCGTGACGCTGCATCACATGGTCGCGCGCGCGGACGCCGGCGATATCGTGGGTCAGCGCTCGGTCCCGATCGACGACAGCGACACTGCGCTGACGCTGTATCGCAAGTTGGTGCCGCTAGGTGTCGCGCTGCTCACCGAGATGCATCCGCTGATCGTGGCCGGGGCCGCGCCACGCCGCGCGCAGGATCTTTCGCGCGGCAGCTACTTCGGCCGGCGGCGCCCCGAGGACGGGCGAATCGATTGGCGATGGCCCGCGCGGCACATCTTCAATCTCGTGCGCGCCGTGACCCATCCTTATCCGGGCGCGTTCTGCTGGCTTAACGGGCGCAAGCTCTACATATGGGAAAGCAGGATTGCCGCCGAAGCGGGACGGCGCGGCGCTCCGGGCGAGATCGTGTCAACCGCCGGCAGCGGCGCGGTCGAAGTCGCAACGGGCGAAGGCAGTCTGCTGATTACGCGGGCGCAGTTCGACGGTGCGGTGGAGGGCGTGGCGGCTGAAATCTTGTCCGGAGTTTTGTCTGAAGTTTCGCACGGCGCTGGCCCTCGTGGCGGCGCGCGACTGGAATAGCGGAGGGAGCATGCGGGTTCTGATTACGGGCGGCGCGGGCTTTTTGGGCTCGCATCTGAGCGACGCGTTCATCGCACGCGGCGATGAGGTTTTCGTGCTCGACACCGGCGCGATCGCCAAGGTGCGCCATATCCTCGACAATCCGCGCTTCCATTACGTCCACGACACGGTCTTCAACCTGGAGCTCATCGACAGCCTCGTGTCCAAGGCCGACCTCATCTACCATCTCGCCGCGGTCGTGGGTGTCGAGCACTACGTCGGCGATCCTTACGAGACGCTCAACGTCAACGTAAACGGCACGCAGAACGTGCTGAAGGCGGCCTACAAACACGGACGGCGCCTGGTTTTCAGTTCGACCTCCGAGGTCTACGGGCGCAATCCCAAGGTGCCGTGGAAAGAGGACGACGACCGCGTGCTGGGTGCGACCACGATCGATCGCTGGTGCTACTCGACCTCGAAAGCAGTGGGCGAGCATTTCTGTTTCGCCTATCACAAGCTCGGCCTGCCGGTGACAGTGGTGCGCTACTTCAACATCTATGGGCCGCGGCTGGATCGGGTTGACGTCGGCCGCCTGTTCACGATCTTCATGGGTCAGTTGCTGCGCGGCGCCGATCTTACCGTGATTGGCGACGGTAAGCAGACGCGATGCTTCACTTACGTCACCGACGCGGTCGCCGCCACGGTCGCGGCCGGGATCAATCCGGCGGCCGACGGCCAGGCGATCAACATCGGCACCGACGTCGAGACCACGGTGCTGGAATTCGCCAACCTGATGATCGAGCTCTACGGCGTGGGCAAATCGAAGATCAAATTCGTCAGCCAGGCCGACGTTTATGGCCAGAGCTACGAGGACATCCCGCGCCGCGTGCCCGACAACACCAGGATGCGCACGCTGCTCGGGGTTACGCCGAAGGTCTCGCTGCGCGAAGGCACGGCGCTCGCGATGGACTGGTTCCGCCGCGAACTGGCCGGCTGATCCGCTCTACGCGCTCGAAAACGAGCGCGCCGTGTTCGGTCCTTCACCTATTCTCCGCGACGGCTGGCGGCCTCTCCCATCGGGAGAGGCAGTTCAGTTCTTCGCTCTACCAGCCTTGAAAAACCTCTCCTTGTCCGAGGAGAGGTCGCCGCGAGCATCGTGAGCGGCGGGAGAGGTTCTAAGAACGCTTGTCCGCTTCGAGCGGGGTGGTAAACACAGACTGCTGACCCTCTCCTTGGACAACAAGGAGAGGGAATCGGATGGGGTTCCACTTCGTTATGCAACGCCCCCCTTGGACGTAGTTCGCATTCCTAAAGCTTGCGCGCGATCGTTACGCCGTCGGATATAGGCAGCATCACGAGTTCCACTCTCTTGTCGGTCACCGCGAAATCGTTGAAGGCGCGGATCGCCTTCGTATCGTCGGTCTGATCCTTTTCGTCGAGCACCGCTCCGTTCCACAGCACGTTGTCGACCAGGATCAACCCGCCCGCTCGCGTGCGGCGCAGCACTTCCTCGTAGTAGTGGCGATAGTTGGTCTTGTCGGCGTCGATGAAGGCGAAGTCGAAAGTCGCGTCGGACGGTAGCGCGCGCAGCGTATCGAGCGCCGGCGCCAGCTTGAGCGTTATCTTGCCGGCAACGCCCGCCTTCTCCCAGTACCGCCGCGCGATCACGGTCCACTCCTCGCTCACATCGCAGCAGAGCAGGCTGCCGTCGGCGGTGAGGCCGCGGGCGATGCATATCGCGCTATAGCCGGTAAACGTCCCGACCTCGATCGCGCGCCGTGCGCCGATCGCGCGCGCGAGGATCGTCATGAACGTCCCTTGCTCGGGCGCGATCTGCATCCCGGCCCGCCGCCCCAGCTTTTCCTGTGTCTCCCGTATCAGGTCGCGCAGCACCGGATCGTCGTTTTGCCCGTGCGCGAGCATGTAGTTGTAGAGCTTATCGTCGAGGGTGATAAATTTTCCGCCTGGCGTCATGGCATAAATCTTAGCATCGGCGGGCCGCGATCGCAGCGCCGACAGCGTCGCGAGTGGCGCCGCGCCTGCGGGCTGCGCGGAGCCTAAGGCTACAAGCCCATCGCGTCGAGTTCGCGGCGGATGCGTTCGGGATGGGTCGCGCCCCAGTAGATCCGGCCGCATCGCGGGCAGAGGGAGAAGCGTTCCTGACTCGCATAGACGAAGGGCGGCACGCGGCGCACGACCGTATCGCGGCCGGCCTCGGCGAGCGGCTCGTTGCAGTGCGAGCATCGGGTGAAAGCTCCGCGGCGCGGATCGAACGGAAAACGGGCAAGGACTTCGCGGAGCTGATCGCGGAACAGGCTATTTTCGAGATAGAGCGCGTCGGAGGCGGTGCGCAGACGCTTGTCGCGTGTCAGCGTGATGCGGCCCTCGGCGCGGGCCTGTCTGAGCAGCTTGCCGCCGTCCAGTGACGAGTCGAAAAGCACGTCGGCGCCGAGCAGCCTAAGCCATCGCGCGAGCCGCGCGAGCATCCGGTCGGCGGCAAATTTCGGCGCCGATTCCGAATCCGATTTGAACAATTCGTCCATCGGGCGCCGATGTAGTATAGCAGGGCGTCTCAGAGGCAGGCCGCGGCATGGCGGACCCGTCGCCAAGCGACACTTAAAGTAACACTTCAGGCTGAAGCCAAAAAGCTGAAACTTCGAGCAAAGGATCAATGCGAGGAGGGACCAATGGAGGAAGCGGCAATGAAGGAGGAGCGCGTCACGTTTAAATCCGGCGACCTCACGCTGGAAGGCATGATCGCCTATCCTGACGGCGCCGGGCCGCATCGAGCGGCTGTCGTATGCCATCCGCATCCGCTTTACGCCGGTTCGATGTACAACAACGTGGTCAACGCCGTGCTGGAAGCGCTGCACGCGCGCGGCTTTGCGAGCTTGCGTTTCAACTTTCGCGGCGTCGGCCAGAGCGAGGGCGAGTTCGACAACGGCAAGGGCGAGGCCGACGACGCGATCGCAGCGATCCATTTTCTGAGCGCGCAAAAGGGAGTGCGCGCCGACGGCGCGGTGCTTGCCGGGTATTCGTTCGGCGCGATGACGGCGGTGCGCGCGGCGGCGAGCGTGGAGGAGGTCGCGGCGATCGTCGCGGTCGCGCTGCCGCTCGGGATGGTCGATCCGTCGGCGCTCGGCGCGATTACCAAGCCTATCGTGCTGCTCACCGGCGATCAGGATTCGTATTGTTCGGCGAACCATCTGGCGGCGCTGGCCGAGCGGCTGGGACTTTTGGCGCGGGTCAAGATCATCCCCGGCGCCGATCATTTTTTCGGCGGCCGAGAGCACGAGATCACTGCTGCACTCGACGAGGCGCTTGCGACTCTCTAGCAACGGCCACGGCGATTTCGATTCGGTTGCTCGGAGGAAATACGTGCCCGAAGAAATGGAAGTCGGCACCGAAAAGCTGCACGAAGAGATTCACGAAGAGCTCGAGCGCGAGGGCGGCTCGATGCTCAAGATGATCGCGCTGACCACGGCGCTGTTTGCGGCCCTGGCGGCAGTGGCCGCGCTGTGCGCGGGCGGAACCGTCAACGAGGCGCTGGTTCTAAAGACCGAAGCGACCAGACTCCAGGCCGAGGCTTCTGACCAGTGGGCGGCCTACCAGGCCAAGGGGATCAAGTCCGCGATCCAGCGGGCGTCCGAGTCGGCCTGGCTCGCGTTGGGCAAACAGCCTCCCGCGTCATTCGAAGAAGAGCGCCAGCGTTACGCGCGCGAACAAGCCGACATTGCGCGGGTCGCCCAAGACAAGGAGCGTGAGCGCGACAGAAAGTCAGTCGAGGCCGACCATCTGATGCATCTGCATCACCGGTTCGCCAACAGCGTCGCGCTGTTCCAGGTGGCGATCGCGCTTGGCGCGGTGGCGGCGCTCACTCGGGTGCGGCTGGTCTGGTACGGCTCGATGGCGGTTGGAGTCTGCGGCGGCGCGCTTTTCCTGACGACCATGTTCTAACCATGGCCGCTCTTCTCAACCATCAAATTCAAGGTGCCGGCGCGCGATGCTCCGTCCGGTGAATGAAATCGCGCACCACCTTCAGGTATCTGTCCGGCTCTTCGTAGATGGGCATGTGTGAACTCTCTTGAAAGATGACCATCTCCGAGCCGGGCAGCGCGTTGTGGCATAGCGTGGTCGCGCGCACGCTGGTCTCACTTCCCAAAGCGCCTGCGATGTAGAGTGAGGGAGTTTTGATTTCCTTCAGACGCGCGGTGCGATCCCAGTCCTTCAGGTTTCCAGTGCATGAGAATTCATTGGTGCCCTGCATCGCGACGTAGACCTCGTCATTGTGTCCGGCGAACGAACGTTCGAGAGAGTCGGGCCATACCGGGAGCCTGCACACATGCAGCTTGTAGTATTGGACAAGGGCGCCCTGGTACTCGGGGCAATCGGTGTATCCGGACGCCTCGTGGCGGTCCAGGATGGCACGCGTGTCGGCAGGAAGCTCTTTGCGATAGGTGGCCGCGTCTTTCTCCCATTCGGGGTACGAGCAGAGCGGGTCGGAGAATATCAGGCTTACGACACCCTGAGGCTGGGTCAATGCATAGTCGGTCAGCAGCACGGTTCCCGACGAATGCCCGAGGATGTGCACGCGCTTGAGGCCGAGCGCGGTTCGCAGTTGAGCCAGTTCCTTGACGAAATGGTCGACCGTCCACAGCGACTTGTCATGCGGACGATCTGATTTTCCGGCGCCCAGTTGGTCGTAGAATATGACCGGCCTTTCTTTGCAAAGTGCGCCCAGCGGTTCTAGGTAATCATGGGTGAAACCGGGGCCGCCATGCAGCACGATCAATGGTATCGCATCGCCGCTACCCACGATTTCGTACCAGACCTTGCCGCCGGTGACATTGACGTAGCCCTCTTTTACCGGGCATCCGAAGGGGAACTTCGAGTTGTCCGCGGATGCGGCTTTCGTTGAAATTGACAACAAAATGAAAATCAGCATCACCAATATCGCACTGCCAGCTGAACACGAGCGCTTACTGAGCATAGATAGTTCCTTCCCGCACCTTGTGCGTATCGCGCCGAGGTACAAATTGGATTTCGATTCTGAATCGCGGCCCATACTCGCCCACAACGCCACGCCGTTTACAAACGCGAAGTGACAACGAAAGGCTCCCTTTCCGGTCATCCTGAGCGTCAGCGAAGGATCTACGCGAAGCGATGGATCCTTTTCCCGCATTACTCCAGCAAGACCTAGGGGCCGGTGCTCGTAACACCAGGCGCTGGAGATGACGCAGCGCTGGGTGCCGTTTGCGGCTCGCCGGCTTGCGCGGCGGAGGGCAGCGCGCCGGCGCGGGCCATCCGCTCGATCGGATCGAAGGGATTTTCCGGGTCCGACTCGGCCAGCGCGATTATCGCCTTGATCGTGTCGTGCAGGTTGCCGCCATAGATGTGCTCGAGTTTGGCGAAAGTGTCGAGGTCGTGAAAATAAATCAGGTAATTGATCAGCACCGCGTTGTTGATCGGTTCCCTGTCGAGATCGAAACGTTCCAGTCCCGACAGATGCGGCTTGAGTTGCGCGTAGTCGGCGTTGATGCTGGCGAAAATCGCCACGCGGCGCTTCAAGATCTCCTCGCGCGGGAGCCCACTCTTATAAAGCTCGACCAGGCGCGCCGCCTCGTCGTTCAAAAAACGCCCGAACTTCAGATCGGCGTCGAGCACTCCGCGCGCGGCCTCGGCGTCGGCGGAGCCGGGCCCCTCGGACGCTTCAAAGAACTTGACCGCGCCCGCGCCGCCGACGTAGGTCGCCGCCGATTCGTCGAACATCACATCGCTCGCCAGGAAGTAGGTGCGATGGAACAGCTCGTGGATGATCACGCCGGCCACTTCGACGCGGCTAAGGCGCAGCAGGTTGGAGAGCAGCGGGTCGTTGAAGAATCCGAGGCTGGAAAACGCTACCGCCGGCCGCACCATCGTGTCATATCCGCGCTGCTCCATCTCGGCGGCCTCAGCGTCGGCGCGATCCTTGTTGAAGTAGCCGCGATAGGGGACTCGTCCGACGATCGGAAACCACCAGGTATAGGGCTCGAGCGAGTCGCGCGGCGCCGCCATCACGACCCATGCGATCGCTCCCTTATCGATCTCGGAGATGCTGCTGTAGGCGTGGCCGACGTTGAGTCCGAGGCGGTCGCCCGCGAACTCGCGCACCTTGAGCACGGTTTCGAGCTTGGCGCGGACCTCGGGCTGCAGGTCGCCGCGCGCGAGCACCGTGTCGATCGGCTTTCGCCTCCACAACAGGCAGGTCTCTTCGTAAGCCGCGTGCGCGATGTAGCCGGCCTCGCATCCGGCAAGCGCGCCGGCGCTCAAGGCCAGCAGTACAGCGAGGGCAAGCGCGCGCATTGCGGAGGGCGGCGCCAAGGTTTCAGTCCGCGGCCTGGCGAGTCGGCTCGGCCGCGGTCGCGTATTGCAGCTCGAACAGCCGGTGATACAGGCCGCGGCGGGCGAGCAGCTCCGCGTGCGTGCCGCTCTCGCGCAGCGCGCCCTGGCTCAGCACCAGGATGCGATCGGCGCGCTCGATGGTGGAGAGGCGATGCGCGATCACCAGCGCCGTGCGATCCTTGAGCAGCTCGTCGAGCGCCCGCTGGACCAGCGACTCGGTTTCGCTGTCGACACTGGAGGTCGCCTCGTCCATCACCAGCACGCGTGGATCGTAGGCGAGCGCGCGGGCGAACGAGAGGAGTTGGCGCTGGCCGGAGGAGAGGTTGGCGCCGCGCTCGCGGATTTCCTCGTGCAAGCCGTCGGGCAGCCGCTCGACGAAGTTCAGGGCCTGCGCGCGCCGGAGCGCCTGGCGCACCTCGGACTCGCCAAGGTCGGTGCGGGCAAGGCGGACGTTGTCGAACACGTCGCCGGCGAAGAGGAAGACGTCCTGCTGCACCAGGCCGATCGCACGGCGGATCGCCGTGAGGTCCCACTCGCGCACGTCGACGCCGTCGACCAGGATGCGTCCGGCGCTGACGTCGTACAAGCGCGCGAGCAGCTTGATGATGGTGGATTTGCCGGAGCCGGTCGCGCCGACGATCGCAATCTTGCGCCCCGGCTCGACCGTGAAGCTCAGATCGCGCAGCACCGGCTCGCCTGCGCGGTAGGCGAAGCCGACGTGGTCGAAGACAATCTCGCCGCGCACGGGACTCGGACGGCGCGGCGTAGGCGGACTCGCAATCGACGCCGGCGTTTCCATCAGCGCCTCGATCCGCTCCATTGCGGCGAGCGCCGATTGCAGCGTCGTGTACTTGCTCGAAATGTCGCGCAGCGGCAAGAAGAACTTTTGCGCGTAGTCGATAAAGGCGACCAATGTGCCGAGCGTGATCACCCGGCGGATCACCTCGCTGCCGCCGGCCCACAGGATAATCCCGATAGTCGCCGAGCTGAGCGACTCGACCGCCGAAAACACGCCGGCCTCGTAGACGTTGGCGACCATCTGGGCGTCGCGGCTCTTGATGTTGAGCGCGTCGAACTCCTCGCGGCTCCGCTTCTCGCGCGTGAAAAGCTGCACCACCGCCATCCCGGCCAACGCCTCGGCCAGGTAGGAATTGAGCGCCGCGAGCCGTTCGCGGATCTCGCGATACACCACGCGGGCGCGGCTCCCGAAGAAATTCAGGATGAGCAGCAGCGGCGGCACCGCGCACATCGCCCAGATTGCCAGGCGCGCGTTGAAGGCGAACATGATCGCGACGATTCCCAGCATCGTCAGCACATCCATGAACATTGTGAGCGAGCCCGCGCTGAACATCTCGTTGATCGCGTCGATATCGGTGGTCATCCGGCTGACCAGCCTGCCCGTCGGCGTGCGATCGAAAAATGACATCGGAAGGCGCTCGACGTGTTTGAACAGCGCCATCCGCAGGTCCGACAGACTGTACTGCGCGACCATCATGGTCAGGTAGAACTGTCCGTAGAAGGTCGAAAACTCGCCCACCACCAGCAACAGGTACACGAAGCCCATCGCCAACAGTCCGTGCGAGCCGAAAGCCTCAAGCACCGGCCGCAGCCATCGGGGCGGCACGGCGCGGTTGCGAGTCAGGAACAGATCGATCGTGAGCTTCCAGATGTAGGGCTGCGCCAGCGCGAACATCGAATTCAACGGCATCAGCACCACGGACAGAAAGAACAGGCGCCGGTACGGATGGACGTAGCTCCATACCCACCTGAGCAGCTTCAGGTCGTAAACGCGGCCCAGTTTTTCTTCCGCCGCAATCTCCATCCTTATCGACGGGCGCGCTTCAGTAGCGCGCGAGTTCCTCCTCCACCAACTGGCGATGGAACAGCTCGGCGTAAATCCCGCGCTGCGCCATCAACTCAGCGTGCGTGCCGCGCTCGGCGATCTCGCCGTCCTCCAGCACGATTATGTGGTCGGCGTCGCGGACGGTGGATGCGCGATGGCTTACCACGACCGTGGTATGTCCGCGCACGCTCTCGACCAGGCTATCGAGCACGGCGCGTTCAGTCTCGGTATCGACGCTGGAAAGCGCGTCGTCGAGCACCACTGCTGCGGGGTCGTAGACCAGCACGCGCGCGATCGTGACGCGTTGCTTCTGTCCGCCCGAGAGCGACATCCCGCGTTCGCCAACGACCGTTGCAAGGCCATGCGGCAGTACGGCTATATCGGCCTCGAGGCCGGCGACGCGCGCAGCGCGGCCGATTTCCTCGAGCGACGCATCGGTGCGGCCGAACGCGATGTTGCGGGCCATCGTGTCGGAGAACAGCGTCGGCTCCTGCGGTACCATCCCGACCGTCTTGCGCAGCGCCCCCAGCGGCAGATCGCGCACGTCGTGTCCGTCGAGCGTGACCCGGCCTGCGCTCGGCTCGACCAGCCGGGTCAGCAGCTTGACCATCGTGGACTTGCCGGCGCCGGTGCGGCCGACGATCGCGAGTTTCTCTCCGGCGGCGATTTTGACCGAGACATCGCGCAACGCGTAGTGGCCGTCGCGGCCATTTTCTCCGGGACGGTTCCCGTCATGCGCGAAGTAGCTGAACCAGACGTGCTCCCATTCAATAGCGCCGGCCACTTCCAGCCGCGTTTCGCCCCCGTCGATCGAGGGCGTGACGGGAGCGAGAAAAATGTCGTCGAGCCGCTTCATCGAGGCCCGCCCTCGCTGGTAAATCGAAATCACCCAGCCCAGCGCCGTCGTCGGCCACATCAACTGCGCCAGGTAGCCCATGAAGGCGACCAGGCCGCCGATCGACATCGCGCGCTGCGTGACCAGGTAGCTGCCATACACCAGCACCATCATCATCGACGTCGCGTAGGTGCCGCGGATGAGAGGCATCAGCGCGCCGCGCAGCCGCGCGAGCGCCAGGCCCTCGTCATTGTAACTGTCGTTGCGGCGGCGGAACTCCTCGGCCTCGCGCTCGTGCAGGGTGTAGGCCTTCACGACATGGATACCCGAAAGGCTCTCCTGCACCTTGGCGCCGATTGCGCCCAGTTCCTCCTGCACGCGCAAACTGCGTTCCATTAGCGTCTGCGTGAGCCGGCGGATGGCGAAAAACAGGATCACGAAGGGCACCAGCGAGACGAACGTGAGGCGCCATTGCTTGGTGAACATGAAGGTCAACGCATAGATGTAGACGAGCGGGGTGTTGGCGAAGGTCAGCACGCCCATCCCGACCATCATCCGGACCGCGCTCAAATCGTTGATCATCCGCGACATCAGGTCGCCGGTCTTCAGTCGCTCGTAGAAAGAGCGGTCGAGCTGCGTGAGACGGGTGAAGAGATCGTTGCGCAGGCAGTATTCGACGTCGCGCCCGCAGTTGAAGAACATGAAGCGCGAAAACCATCGCACCACACCCATCGCGAGGGCCGCAGCAAAGATTCCGCCGGCGAGCAGGCTGAGACGCCTGGAATCGTGGGCCTGGATCGCGTCGATCGCCTTGCCCGTCAGATACGGCAGCACCATCCCGAGCGTCACCGTGACGAGCGTGCAGAGCGTGGCGAACGCGTAGCGATGCCAGTAGGGGCGAACGTAGCCGAGCAGGCGTTTCATGTCAGCCGGCCTAATTTATCAAGCCTCACGGCGGGGGCCAAAGCGGCTCTCGTTCGCGGCGGCAGTCGGAGAGCCTCCCGTCAGAATTTCCTGCGCGAGCACCTTCTGCGCACGCACGATCAGGTTGTCTTCCGTCAGCACGCGCCGGTCGAGCATCCAGCGCGCAAGCTCCCGGTTGAGCTCGCGCACTGGCGGCTTGCGCTCGCGCCATATGAGGCGCAGCCGCGTATCGATCGCGACCGCAGGGTAAAACAGCGCGTAGAGAACGTAGCTGAACGGCTTGACCTTGCCGTGGCCGAGCCGTTCCAGCCGCAGGCCGTTGATGCGCATCAGGTAGTAGAGCAGCACGAATGGGATCGGGTAGTTGTGGAAGTGATGCGCCTCATCGAGCGGCGTGTCGAGCGGAATCTGACGCCGTTTGGCCTTGTGCATCCCCGACAGCATGAAGCCCAGCCGCGAATCCAGGCGCATGATGTTGGGCGTGGTCAGGATGAGATGGCCGCCCGGCCGCAGCACGCGCGCCACCTCGCCAAGGGCCGTGCGATGGTTCTCGAGGTGTTCGATCACTTCGGTCAGCATGACCAGGTCGAAGCTCGCGTTGGGATAGGGCAGGCCGCGCGTGAGGTCGACACCCTCGTCGATCGGCATCCCTTCGATCGGCGGCAGGCCTCGCTCGAAACGCGTGCCGCGTACCTCGAAACCGCGCGCGGCCAGAGCGGCCATCACTTCGCCGTTGCGGCAGCTCACGTCGAGCGCACGCGTACCGCGCGCGTCAAGGTCGGCAACCAGTTCCAGGACGCCGTCGATTATTTCGCGTGCGGGCATGATCCCGTTTACGTTATCAGGTACGCCGCGCGAAAAAACAGGCTACGGCGCGCGGCGCGCATCGGCCTCACAATCGGCGCTGCGTTCGCAGGCGGCGCTCGTAGAGCTTTGCGTATTTGAGAAAGACGTAAAACGCTGCGCTCATCGCAGCGTACAGCCCGCGTCCGCCCTCGCGAAAGCCGCCGCGCAGAAAATAGAAGTTCAGAAAGCGCCAGGCCGGATTCGCGATCATCTTCACCACGGTCATCGCGCCCGGGTCGCCCTCGATTGCCGCCTGCGAGCTGAGCCGATTGATCGTGGCGACGTGGTCCGCAACGTCGCGGTAACTGAAATGGAGAATCGGCGTGTTAAGTTTGGCAACGGCGCCCTCGAGTTGGACGCTGGCGTGCGGTTCGTGCCCACCGAAGCGCGCGCGCTCGCGGCGAAACAGCCGCAAGTGCCAGTCCGGGTAAAGTCCGCGAGTATAGTAGTGGCCGAGATGGTAGAGCACGCGGCGCACGCGGTAGCCGGCGGCGGCCTGCTGTCTATTAAGCGTCGCGCGAATTTCGCTGCCCAACTCCCAGGTCGCCTGCTCGTCGGCGTCGAGCGAGAAGACCCATTCGCCGGCCGCCTGTTCGAGCGCGAACTGTTTTTGCGCGATATATCCTTCGAACGGGCGCTGAAAAACCTGCGCTCCCAGACCTCGCGCGATTTCGGCCGTGCGATCGGTCGAGAACGAATCGACCACGATCAATTCATCGCAGAACGCCGCCGCGCTCTTGAGGCACTGGCCGATCAGCTCCTCCTCGTTGCGCGTGATCACGATGAGCGAGATCTTGGGCGGGATCTTGGGCGCAGTGTTCGCCGCGTCGGCCATCACGTCTGGCCTGGCGGCGGCTCGCCGGGCGGCGGCGGCGCACCGACTTCGGCGAGGAAACGAGCGGAGGTCTCGCGCGCGAGCCGGTAGGCGGCGTCATCGATCCGTCCGCGCATCAGTTCAACGCGCAGAAACAGAAAATAGGTCTGCACGACGTCGTTGCGGCAGTAGCGATGGATCTCGTCCAGCCGGCCCTGCTCGTACAATTCCTGGACCTGCGAGCCGTCGACTTCCATCTTGCCCGGCAGCCCGATCATCTTGAGCAGCAGGTCCATCCCGCCGCGAATCCCGCCGCTCGCGCCGAAGTTGGTCAGGTAGTCGAAGAGATCGAGATGGCGTTCGCTTGAATAACGCGCGCGCGCCGAGGTGCTGCCTTCGGCGAAGTGCGCGGGCGCGGCGATTCCGTAGCGCAGCGCGGCGAGTTCGAGCACGGGAAAATCGAAGCGCCGCCCGTTGAACGTGACCAGGCATCCCGCGAAACGCTCGGCGCGTGCCCAGAACTCGCGCGCCAACGCCTCCTCCGAGTAGCCGTCGAGCGCAAGGCTTTCGACCGAGCGCAGGACGTGGTCGGCGCCGACGTCGCCGATCGCGATCGAAATCGGGATGTGCAGGCTGAGCGGAAAAAAATCGCTGCCGCGCCGCGCCTGCAACTCCTCGCGAAAACGCTGGAACGCGTCTTCGTCGGTCAGATCCTCGCCGGCGCACATCGCTTGATTGAGCAGACGCTTGTCGACCCGCGTCTCGATGTCGAATATCGCGAACACGCCAGTTGCCGTCGCGCGGACCGCTGCCGCCGCCAGGACGTTCAGGCCTCCGTGCGCTTGAGGCCGTCGATGACCCGATCCGCAATCGAACGGAACTCCGCGGCAACCGGATGATCGGGGCGCATCGCGACCAGCGGACGCGCGTAGTCGCCGCCCTCGCGCAGTTCGCGGACCAGCGGAAGCTCGCCCAGAAACGGAACGCCGAGGTCGTGCGCCAGCCGCGCGCCCCCGCCGTGCGCGAAAATTTCGTGCCGCGAGCCGCACTTGCCGCAGATGTGATAGCTCATGTTCTCGATCACGCCCAGCACCGGCACGTTGACTTCCTGGAACATCGTGACGCCGCGCCGGACGTCCATCAATGCGACCTCCTGCGGCGTGGTGACGACGATCCCGCCGGCCAGCGCGACACGCTGAGTTATCGTGAGCTGCGCGTCGCCGGTGCCCGGCGGCAGATCGAGCACCAGGCAATCGAGTTCGCCCCATTCGACGTTGAACAGGAACTCGGTCTCCAGCTTCGTCACCATCGGGCCGCGCCAGATGACGGCCGTCTCGTCGTTCACGAACAGCGCCATCGAAATATAGCGGATGCCGAAGCTTTCGAGCGGGATGATGCGGCGTTCGGGCGTGAGCTCGACGCGCTGGTCTGCCCCGACCATCATCGCGACGCTCGGCCCGTAAACGTCGGCGTCCATCAGGCCGATGCGCCATCCCGCCGCGCGCATCGCCAGCGCCAGATTTACCGCGACCGTCGATTTGCCGACGCCGCCCTTGCCGCTGGCCACCGCGAGGACGTGGCGCACGCCGGGGACGAGCCGGCGATGCGATCCGGGGGCCATCTTTGGCGTGCTCGCGGGCTGCTCCATGTGTACGTCGACGGCAGGGATGCCCCGCATCGCGGCAACTGTGCGGCGGACGTCTTCGACGATCTGCGCCGCGACCTCGGCGTTCGCGCTCGGCGCGCTGAGCGTCACGGTTACGCCCTTGTATGCGATCTCGATATCCTTGACCATGCCGAAGGAGACGATGTCGCGGGTGAAGCCGGGATATTTGACTTTTTTGAGTTCGACCAGGATTTCGTTGGGAGTCGGCATCTATAAGGTGCGGCGCGATGGCGCGCTGGGCGCCTCCTTTACGGCCGTAGACCGATCTTATCATTCCCGGAGTATGGGAAAAACGCGGCGAGCGCCAGTGCAGAGGTTCGATGTCGCGCGCAGCTAAGGCTCGGAGCGGCGTGCGTGTCGGTTACGCACGCGACGCCGGCGATGTCGTGCGCTTTGCGGCGCACGAGCTCGCCGCGGGCCTGGGCGCGATGCTGCGCGAGGCTCCGCGGGTCGAGGCCGTTAACGGCCTCGACCCGCGGAGCCTCAGCATCGAGGCGGGGGCGGCGGCGCCTTCGGGCGCCGCGGCCTCCGCCTCGACCTCTGCACGTCCCGCGGCATCGCCGCGGGACGCTGCTCGGCCGTCGGGGAGCGCCGCACGCTCGCGCGCGGCGCTCCCCGACGACAGCTTCGCGCTGCTGCGCGGTCCCGCGACCGGCGCCGCTGGCGCCGGTCGCGGGACCGCGCTGGTGGTCACAGGCGCCTCGGAGCGCGGTGCGCTCCACGGCGCCTACGACCTGCTCGAGCGCCTCGGCGCGCGCGTCGCGCTCGGCCGGGCGCCCGCGCTGCCGCGCATCGAGCCGGTGCGGCTCGACGCGCTCGCGCCGTATCGCGGCGCGCCGGCGTTTAGCCGGCGCGCCTTCGTTTCGGACATCATGACGTGGCACTACGACGACCCCGAGCGCCTGGCGATGCACCTCGGGCACGACCGCGAGTTCGTCCCCTGGATGGCGCGACGCGGCATCAACGTGTTCGAGTATATCCGTCACGCGCAGGATATGCGGCTCAAGATAGATGAGGTTGCTCCGATGCTGGCCGAACGCGGCATCGAGGCAGAGTACGGCGGCCACGTGCTCCAGCTTTTACTGCCGCGCGATCGATTCTCCACGCATCCGGAGTACTTTCCGAGCGGAGAGGACGGGCGGCGGATTGAGAGCGGGAACCTGTGCGTGTCGAAGCGTGCGGCGCTCGAATTGGTCCGCGCGGGGGCGCTCGGCTACGTGCGCGACAATCCCGAGATGGCGATGCTGCACATATGGGGTGCGGACGTGAGGCGCGGGGCGTGGTGCCAATGCGCCGAGTGCAGAGCGCTGTCGCCGCAACTCCAATACATGAAGGTGGTCAACGAAATTGCGGCGGCGCTGGCGCCCGCAGGCGACGAGGCGCCGCCGGTCGCCTATCTCGCCTACCACGACACGTTGGACCCTGATCCTGCGCTGCGCCCGCTCGACAACGTGTGGTTCGAATGGGCGCCGCGCGAGCGATGCTACAGCCACGCGATTGACGATCCGACTTGCAACCTGAATCCGCGTTACCTGGAGTCGCTCAAGCGGTACATCGACCTGTTCGACGGGCGCGGCGGCGTCTTCGAGTATTACGCCGATGCGATTTTGTTCGGGGGGATGGGATTCGCGACGCCGTCGATCATCGTGCGCGATCTCAACGCGTACCATCGGATGGGCGTGCGGGGCATCTCGTGCCTCACTTTCGGCGCATTCAGCGCGCTCGCCTATCCGGTAAACCTGGAGACGTTCGCGCGCGCGACGCGCTCGCTCGACATCGATTCCGAGGCGGCCATAGATGATATCGCGGCGGCGCGGTATCCCGGATGCGAGGCGGCAATGGCCGGGGCCTATCGTGCGATCGCACGCGCGTCCGCGATGGCGTTAACTTACGGCCCCGTTATGCGTCCGCCGCTGGAGCCGGCTGGCGCGCCGCGAAGACGCTCCCGGCTGCTAGAGGCGGCAGCGGCTATGCGCGAGGGGATGGCCGCGGCCGAAGCGATAATCGAGGACGGGGCGAGAGAGTCGGGCGGTGCGGCGCGTCCGGAGGTTGGCGCGGAGCGCGATTTATGGGAATACAGCGCAGAGGCTCTGCAAGGCGTCGCGCAGTGGCTCGAGGCGCGCACGCTCACGGGCGCGGACCGCCGAGCGACGGGCGCGCAGGCGATTGAAAAGGTCGATCGTGCGATCCGCCACATCCACGAAATCGATTCCGCGCTGAAGGGCACTTGGGGCGCTTACGATTTGGAGCGCTCTCACATGCTTTGGCTTGAAGGGCTGAGGCGCCGCCTCGACGAGTAAAATGAGCGTCGGAGCACATCGCATGGAGGCTAGCGTCTGATGGAGAACGGCAATAACGGCTTCGTGTTGTCGGAGGAGCTGACCGCGCTGCGCGAGCAGGTCAAGCGCATCATCCGGGACGAGATCATTCCGATCGAAGATCGCCTCGATCCTGATGCGCCAGAGATTCCCGAGAGCGAGTTCTGGCCGATCGCCCGCCGAACCCAGGCCGCCGGCCTGTGGTGCATGGGCGTGCAGACGAAATACGGCGGCGGCGGACTCGGCACGTTCGATATGTGCGTGCTGATGGAAGAGATGGCGCAGCATCGGATGGGCCTGTACAACCCGGGCGCGGGGGTGTTCGGGCGCACCCCGCCGCCGGTCATCTGGGCCGGCACCGAGGAACAGATCCAGAAATACGCCGTCCCCACCATCAAGAACGCCTCGTACACCTTCTTTGCGATCACCGAGCCCTCCGGCGGATCCGATCCGGCTGGCGCGATCCAATGCCGCGCTGTGCGCAAGGGCGACACCTATGTGCTGAACGGCACCAAGATTTTTTCCTCGCACGCGCATGAGGCCGAGTGGGGCGTGGTGTTCACGCGCACCGATCCCGACGCCGGCCGCGCCGGGATCACCGCGTTCATTGTCGAGAAAAATACGCCCGGCTTCACCGCGCGGCCATTCAAGGTGCTGCGCACGGCGGCGCTCCCGTGCGAGGTCCATTTCGACGATTGCACGCTGCCGGCTGTGCAGCGGCTCGGCCCCGAGGGCGGAGGGCTGACGCTTTGCCTCGATTTGTTGACGCGCCTGCGGTTTCCTTACTCGGCGTGCAACATCGGCGTCGCCGTGGCGGCGCTCAGGATGGCGGTCGCGCATGCCAAGCAGCGCAAGACTTTCGGCGAGTTACTGGCGCGCCGCCAGGCGATCCAATGGATGCTGGCCGATTCCGAAGTCGAGCTGCGCGCGGCGCGATGGCTCACCTGGGATGGCGCGTGGAAGGCCGATCGCGGCGAGGACGCGCGGATGGAAGCGTCGATCGCGAAGTTGTATTCGAGCGAGGCGCTCGGCCGTGTGATCGATCGCGCGGTGCAAATCCACGGCGGCTATGGCGTGAGCAAGGAGTTCCCGCTCGAGCGATGGTACCGCGAGGCGCGCATCCGCCGGATCGGCGAAGGCCCCTCGGAAGTGCATCGGATGGTGATCGCGCGCAACCTGCTGCGCTGAACGCGCACGATGGCGCCGCCGCCGCGGCGGGAGGAGGGAGAGAGTTCGATGGGCCTGCCGCTGGAGGGAATCTGCGTAATCGACCTGGGGCAGATTTTCGCCGCTCCGTATTGCACCTTGCAGCTCGCGCAGATGGGCGCCGAGATCATCAAGATCGAACCGCCCGGCGTGGGTGAGAGCCTGCGCCGCGCTGAGTCGTCGCCAGGCGGCGTCGGCTATTCCTTCCTGATGCTCAACGCCAACAAGCGCTCGGTGACGCTCAACTTGAAGCATCCGCGCGGCCGCGAGATCATCCTCAAGCTTATCGAGCGTGCCGACGTGCTGGTCGAGAATTACTCGGGGGGCGTGATGGAGTCTTTCGGGCTCGGCTACGAGGACCTGCGCGGCCGCTTCCCGCGCCTGGTCTATGCAAGCGCCAAGGGCTACGCGAGCGACGGTCCGTGGGAGCGCCTGGGCGCGATGGACTCCACGGTGCAGGCGAGCTCGGGCTTCATGAGCGTGACCGGCTATCCCGATCGCAGCGGGGTGAAAACGCCCGCGACTTTCATCGATATGGGTACCGGCAGCCATCTCGTGAGCGGCATCCTGGCTGCGCTGCTGCAGCGCGAGCGCAGCGGGCGCGGGCAAAGGGTCGAGGTCGCGATGCTCGACGTGTGCGTTCCGGCGCTTACCGGCCTCATCGCCGACCAACTGCAGGCGCGGAAGCCCGAGCGTCTCGGCAACCGCCATCGCAACGCCTGTCCCTCCGACGTCTATCCCGCCGCCGACGGCGAGATTCTGATTTTCTGCCTCACCGAGCCGCATTGGCGCGCACTCGCGAGGCTGATGGGGCGCGAGGAGTTGATCGGCGATCCGCGTTTCAGGAATCACGCGACGCGTCTTGCCAACGTCGATGAGGTCGATCGCGCGGTTGCTGGCTGGACGCGCGGCAAGCGACGCGACGAGCTAATCGCGGCGCTCATCGCGGTCGGCGTTCCCTCCGCTCCGGTTCGCACGATCGAAGAATTAACCGCCGATCCCGAGATGGCGCGTCGCGGGATGCTGCTCGACAGCGAATACCCGACTCGCGGCGCGATCAAGGTCGCCGGATCGCCGATCAAGCTGTCGGAGTCGGCGGAGCCCGAGCGTCCGCGGATGCGTCCGCCGGTGCTGGGCGAGCATACCGCCGAGGTGCTGGCGAGCATCGGAATCGACGCCGCCGAACTCGAGCGCCTGCGCGGCGACGGAGTAGTCTGAGCGGCGCGAAGCGCTCGGTGCATCCGCCCGGTGCATACGCCCCGTGCATAAGGTAAACACGCCAGCCGCACGCTCGTGAATTCTGACCTCGACTGATTCGAGCCGCGAGCGAACGCCCCTGTCCGCCATGTTAGAACTGCTGCATGGCGGTTCATGAACGCGCTCGGCAGCCCATCGAAAGCGGCGGTTTGATCGAATTCGGACCGCCGGTGGCGGATCGAGTCTCGCTGGAATCCGCGCCCGGCGCGGGCACCATCGAATTTTACCTGCTTACCGAAGCGGCAAGTCGCGCATGGGCCACGATCAGCGCGAGCCTTGCTTCGGGCACCGGCGCGATTTTCTGGATTGGGGGGCCATCCGGCGCGGGCAAAACCCATTTTCTGAACTACGTGATGGCGCTCGAGGAGCGCGCGGGCACGGCCAAGGGACGGCGCGCGATCGTCAGGCTCGGACTCGAGGCCGGCGCGGGAGCGTACGATCTCGAGCAACGGATGTTCGATCTGCTCGCGCGCGAGATCGGCGCCGGCGACGCGGGCGCGATGCTGTGGCGCCGGTTGCACGGCGGCGAGGCGCTGGGCGTCGCCTTCGAGCAGGCCCATCGCGTCGGCATCCGCGCTATCAGCGTCGCGATAGATTTCGGCGCGGCTGACGCGTCGGCATGGGATAACTACTTCGCGGAACTCGCGCGCGTGGCAGCGCGCGACCGCCAGGTCGCATTCAACGTGTACGTTGCGGCGCGCAGCAGAGCGCCGGCAAGCGCCATGGCGCTCGAAATCTCTCCGGCCGACGGCGCGGAGCGGATGCTGGCCGCGCTGGCGCGGTCGCGCCGCGTCGTGGATGAGGCCGGCGCGGCGGCATTGTATGAGGGCGCCGACCTTGGCGGCTCGGGGGGCGGCTTCGAGCCGCGCGCGATCTTCCCGTTCGATCCGCGGTCGATCGAAACGCTGCGCGTACTGGCCGGCGAGCCGGCGAGCGTGGCGTCGATGGCGAAACTGGTGAGCGCGGCGCTTGCGGCCTGGCGCGAAAATACCGTCGATGGCTGCGTACGTCCGTTTCTACCGGTCGAGTTGATGGGCGCCGCGGCGGTGGCTCGGCGGGTCGACGAACGGCTGGGCGAGGGCGGGCGCGCGGCGCTCAGGATTGCGTATCGCGCCGCTGACGCGATGGAAGAACGCGGGCGCGCGCGCGGAATCGTCGACGCGCTGCTCCTGGAGTGGCAGAGCGGTGGCGCGCGCGCGCTTTCCCCTAGCGAATTGCGCACGCGTATGCCCGAGCACTACCAGCGCCACGGCTCCTTCGCTCCGGCCGTTGCCGCAATCGCCACGATGCTGGACGCACTCGCCGCACGCAGCGGCGGCGTGATTGCTTTCGACGCGCGCGGAGCGCAGTTCAACCCGCGTGCCGCCGGAGCGCCCGAAGTTGCGGCTTTCAACAACGCGCTCCCGCTGCTGCAGCGTTTCGACTCGACGCTAAATGAGGCGGCCGAATTGCCCGAGTTGCGGGCCAGGCTCAAGCGCGCGGGCGATGCGATGGCGCGGGCGGTGGAAGCGGCGCATGGCGTCGGCACATCACTGGGCGCGGCGCATCGCGAGCTACGCACCGAGCTCAAGCCGGAGCATCGGCAAGCCCTGGACGAATTTATCGCTCTCGCCGAGGCCGGTGCGGAGTCGCTAGTCGAGCAGGCGGCCGAACGACAATCACGCGCGCGCGTGGAGCGCGTCATCGCCGCATACGAGGGATTGGCAACGGCAGCCGTGGCAGCGCCGCGGCTGCGCGAAATGCGCGAGTATCTGCGCGCGACCGAATTGATGCCCGATCTTGCGGGAGATAGTGCGGGAGACTTCGCGGGCGATACCCCGGCGGTGGACAAGGCGGTGGCGGCGGCGCAGGTCGAGTGCCAGCTGCTGCTCGCCGCGCTCGAAACCGCGATGCCGCGATGGGATTCGCGCGGTTTCGACGCCCTCCAGATACGCTTTCAGAGATTCAAATGGAACTACATCCAGATCTATCAGGCCGCGCATGAACGCTCGCGGCGTGAGGGCGAGCGCGTCGCGATTGAGCTAGCAGACGCGCGCCAGCATTTCGGCGCGCTCAGCAGGCTCAATTCGATCGCCGCGCTGGGCGCTCCCATCGGCGATGCGCTCGGAATGCGAATCGAAGAATTGGGATGCCGGGTCATACGATGCGCGCTCGACGCGCCGATCACGCTGGATCTCGTGCCGCGCTGTCCGCAATGCGGATTCGTGCTGGGCACGGCGGCGCCAGCTTCCGAACTGGGCGAGGTCTTCGAGGAAATGCGGCGGGCGCTCAAGACCAAGCTGGCCGCGCTTTCGCACGACGCCATTGCGCGCCTGATTCGCCAGCATGACCGCGGCCATCGGCTGGACGGCTTTCTCAAAATCACCCAGGCCGCTCATACCGACGCTCTGGTGCGCGTGCTCGACGACAATCTCGCCCGCTACCTCGGACGGCTCCTCGATGAGGTCCAAGATGAGATGCGACAAGATGACATGCCAGATGGTGCGCAAGATGGCGTGGAGGCCGCAGCGTCGGATGCGATCGAACCCTTCATGCGCGCGCGCCACGACACGCTCCGCAGCGGCAAGCGGACCGGACGGACGATAAAGCCGCGGTCTGAGTAAGCTGCGCGCTCGAGCAAGACTGATGCGTAAGACCGGCGCGGACGGCGCGGCCCGGGTTAGCTTGAGGCAGGCGACTGGGGGTGCTTGCGCGGCTGCCCGGGAGGAAAAGCGCTCGCGCGGCCCCGGCGTGGCTTGACGTTAAGCCGATCGAGCGCGCGGAAGAAGATGTTGCGCACGACCTCCATGAACCACAACAGCGCGAGCCCCAGACTCACGCCGACCCCGTACAGTATCGAGCCGAAAAAGCCGCTCGTGCCCAAAGCCTCGGGCACGTACGGCTCCTGCGAAATGCGGGCCTGCTCTTGAACCGAATCCACCATCGACTTTCACCCTATGGCGCAGCCTGCTGGTGCGCAAGCGACTAAGAACCGGACGCCGCGGGCGTCAACTTGATATTGTCGAAACTCACCCGTGAGTCGTTCTGCGACCACACCCCGATACGTCCCTTGGCGATCGAGCCGTCGTCGGCCGCGAACATCTGCTTGCCGTCGAGGTAGGCGATAAAATGGCCGCCTCGCGCGTCGACCTTGAACGTGTACCAGCGTCCGCGCTCCAGGGTCGCCGGAACTTCCTTGATCAGATTCAACTGTCCGCCGCTCATCCGGTAAAGCGCCAGCGTGTCCTTGGGGCATGCCGCCGCAAGCACGTAGTAGCTCTGCGGATCGGTATAGCGAAAGACGAGGCCTGCATAGCTACCCCAGGCGCCACCCCATGCCTTGAAGGCGGCCTCGTAGCTGAAGTCGCTATAATCAGTGGTATCCTTGGGAATAGCCAGTAGATACTCGGTGTTGAAAAAAGAACTGAACCAGAGTTTCACCTGCCGTGTGTGCGGCAGACCATAGCCTGGCAAGCCCATGGTATTCGGCTCGCTCGGTGCGTCGGGGTCGATAAGCACCCGCCAATCGCCCGCGACCGCCGTCCAATCCTGTGGTTTCGAGTAACCGCGGTCGTGGTCGAAGTCCCAGGTCTTTACGCCAGCAGAATTGGTGCTTGCGGAATCGGCTGCACCGGACTTGGTCGTATCGGATGGTGCCGCCGCATCCGCTGCGGCCGCGACCTCAGCCGCCGCCCGATTGCTCGCGGCAAGCGCTAGGCCGGTGGCCATCATCGCGAACGTACCGGCGAACGCGCCGGCGAACGTACCGACGAGCGCGAATGTCCATAGCGCAGAGCGCGATACACACTTCTTCTCAGTCATCTCCATCACCTTGATCAAAGTACGAGATTGCCCCGGAACTGGCGATTGTCAGAAAACGATTGCGCCGGTTCTTTTGGATAGACGGACGCGATGTCAAGAACGAACTCAGTTTCGCTTTTTATTCGTTTTAGCTAGTTCAGTGCTATAACTTCCGTTTTCGCCACTGTACGGCAATCAACTTGACTTGACTATGGTGGGAGCGAGTGGGATGTTGTGGGGGGTTAGGGGGCGTTGCGGTGTTCAGCGGACGATTCGACCATGCGACCGACGAAAAGGGACGGGTGAGTATCCCGGCCCGATTCCGTGAAGTGCTGGAACGCGACGGTCATGAAAGTCTGTTCATCACCAACTGGATCTACCAAAAAGAGCGATGCCTTGCGCTCTATGATCCCGGCGAATGGACCAAGCTGTGCGGCAAGATGGGCCAGCAGGGGAGCCTTGCACCTGCGGTTCAAACCTTTCAAATGTTTGTGATCGGCGGTGCACATGAAGTTCAAGTCGATCGTCAAGGTAGGATACTCATTCCGCCCAAGCTCCGCGAGTATGCCCGTCTCGATCGCGACGTCACCTTCAACGCATTAATCGACCATTTTCAGCTTTGGGACAAGGCCGTGCTGCAACGAATCCTGGAGGGGGCCGAGCAGCAGATGATGGATCCGGAATTCGTCGCGAAGCTCAATTTGTAGGTGGTGATGGCACTGGCAGCAGAATCGAATGCCGGAGCGGATCGGCTGCATCTGCCGGTGATGCTGGCCGAGGTGCGCGCTCTGCTGTGCGAGGTCGAGCGGCGCCTCGTCGTCGACGCCACGCTCGGCACCGGCGGACACGCCGAAATCCTGCTGGAGCACAGCGGCGCGACGCTGCTTGGCCTGGATCGCGACCCGCACGCGCTCGAGGCCGCTACCGAGCGACTTCGCCGTTTCGGATCGCGCGTGGTGCTGCAGCAAGCCGACTTCGCCGAGATCGATCGCGTGATCGCCGACGCCGCGCTGGGCGCGCCTGACGCGATTCTCGCCGATTTGGGAATGAGCACCTTCGCGCTCGACGATCCGGCGCGCGGTTTCAGTTTCAGAAATGATGGTCCGCTCGACATGCGGATGGATCCAGCATCGCCATTAAGCGCTTACGATTTGCTGAATGAGGAAGGGGAGGACGAACTCGAGCGGATCATCCGCGAGTTCGGTGAGGAACGCGCCGCGCGGCGGATCGCACGGGCAATCGTGGAGGTTCGCCGCCGCCGTCCGCTGACGACCACTGCGGAGTTGCGCGCGGTTATCGAACGCGCGGCCGGTACGCGCCATCGCGGCGCGATCCATCCGGCGACCCGCACTTTCCAGGCACTGCGAATTGCGGTTAACCACGAGATCGAGAGCCTCGCGACGTTCCTCGAGCGCGCTCCGGGATGCCTTAACGCGGGCGGCCGTGTCGCGATTATCGCTTATCACTCGCTGGAGGATCGTCCGGTCAAGCATCGCTTCCGCGCTCTCGCGCAGGAAGGCGGCTTCTTGGCGCTGACGCGGAAAGCGCTTCGTCCATCCGCTGCCGAATGCGCGCATAATCCGCGTGCGCGCAGCGCGCGCCTGCGAGCTATCGAACGAGGGCCGCGATGAGCCGCGCGCGGGTCAAACCGTCGCACCCGCCGTCGCGCTTCCTGCAGGCGATTCTGGCCGTGGGCGTTGTCGCACTTGGATTTGCCACGCTGATGGTGCGCCTGGAGGTCACGCAGGAGGGCTATCGGCTCTCGACGCTTCGCAGCGACAATCTCAAGCTTGAAGAGGACAACCGCAACCTACGCCTGGGCGTGGCGGAAGTCGCCTCGCGCGAGCGCTTGCGCGCGCTGGCGCCGAAATTCAACCTGGGTCCGCCCGCGCCTGGCCAGGTGGTGACGCTGCCGTGAACGAGCCGTTCAAAAAACGCCGCGGCCGTATCGGCGCGCTGACGATCGTGCTGGCCGCGCTGTTCGTGTTGATCGCGCTCAGGCTCGCCGCGCTGGTGGTGTTCGACGGGCCGCGCCTGACTTCGCTCGCGCGCACGGAGCATATGGGTGAGGTCGCGCTGGCGGCGCCGCGCGGGCCACTCGCAGATCGCAACGGCGAACCGCTCGCGCTCTCGGCCGAGACACGATCGATCTATGCAAGGCCGGCGCAACTGCTCGCCGCCGCCACGCCCGAGCAGCGCGCGTCGCTGGCCACCGCGGTCGGAATCACGCCCTCCGAATTGGAGGCGAAGCTTCATCATGCGGCGCCGTTCGTATGGCTGCGACGCCATCTGCCGCCCGCCCAATCGCAGGCGGCCGAGGCGCTTAGCCTCGACGGAGTAGGCGCGCTCAGCGAATACAAAAGATTCTATCCGGAGAGTACCCTGGCCGCGCCGGTGGTGGGGTTGGCGGGGATGGATGGCCAGGGTCTCTCCGGCCTCGAGTTGCAATACGATCGGCTGATCCGCGGCGAGCCGGTGGTGTTGCGCTTCTATCACGACGCGCTCGGTCATCCGATCTTCGACAGTCCGCTTGCGCTCAAGACTCCCGAGGCGGGCGCGCGCCTGATGTTGACGCTCGACGCGCGGATCCAGGCGCTGGCCGAAAACGATCTCGCCGCCGAAGTGCGCACGAGCGGTGCGCGGCGCGGGGCGGCCGTGGTGCTCGATCCATTCAACGGCCAAGTGCTGGCGCTGGCGAATATCGCGGCCGACGGCGCAAGCCTCGGCGAGCGCCTGCACGACACCGCCGTGCAGGACGCCTTCGAGCCGGGCTCGACGATGAAGGCCCTGCTCGCTTCGATCGCACTACAGGACGGCGCAATCACGCCGAACCAGCGCATCTACTGCGAGAAGGGCGCGTATACGGTGGCGCATCGCGTGATCCACGATGACAGTCCGCACGAATGGCTCGACCTCGGCGGTATAATCGAGGTGTCCTCGAATATCGGCGCCTCCAAGATCGCGCTCAAGCTGGGGCCCGACCGCTTCTACAACGGATTGCGCGCGTTCGGCCTTGGCGCACGCACCGGGATCGATTTGCCGGGCGAGGCGGCCGGTATCCTGCGCAAGCCCGCGTCGTGGCGTGAGATCGATCTCGCCAATCATGGCTTCGGCCAGGGCGTGGGAGTGACGCCGATTCAACTCGCGGTCGCCTATGCGGCGATCGCCAATGGCGGATACCTGGTGCGCCCCTACGTGGTCAAGGCCGCCTACGATGCCGCGGGGCGGCCGCTGCTGACGCATACGCCCGAAGCGCTCCATCGCGTCATCTCGCCCGAGATCGCGCACACCATGAACCGGCTGTTGCAGGGCGTGGTCAATGGCCCCGACGGCACGGGGCGCCTTGCACGCGTGGGCGATTTCGTGGTGGCCGGCAAAACCGGCACCGCGCAGATGGTGAATCCGACGACCGGCGCTTACTACCAGAGCCGGTTGGTGGCGTCGTTCGTCGGCTTTTTGCCCGCCGACGATCCGCGCCTGGTGATCCTGGTCGTGCTTTACGACGTCACGCACGGACACTTCGGCGGGCTGACGGCCGCGCCGGTCTTCAGCGAAATCGCTTCGGGCGCGCTCAGCGATCTGAACGTGGTCTCGAATACACCGCACTACGACACGGCTAGCCTGTTGCCGGACGTGCACACGGCGGGCGGCGATTTGCGCGAAGCTTCACGCGAGGCTTCGATTGACCAGCCTGACGCGCTGCCGGGCGCGGAACTCAGCGGCGACGACTCGACGGCCGCCGCTCTGACCGGCGACGATGATCGGATTCCGGATTTCAGCGGACTCAGCCTGCGGCGCGCTTTTGCGCTGGCCGCCCGGCGCCATCTCAACCTCGAAGTCGAAGGCGACGGTTACGTGATCGCGCAGCGGCCCGCGCCCGGTGCGGCGACGGGCGTCGGCAGCGTGACGTTGCGGCTGGCGCCGGTGCTCGCGGACGCGCGCGCGACGGGAGCTTCTTTCGGTAATGAATCAACGCATGGCATACAAGCGGCGTCGGCGCGCCCCCCTGCGCCGGCGCCGCGCCATGTCCATCGCGGGCACAAACGATGAAGCTCGCCGAGTTGATCGCGGGGGAGCCCGATTTGAGCGTTCATGGCGACATGGGCGTGGAAGTTGCGGGGCTCAGCTACGACTCGCGACGAATAAAGCCGGGCGACCTGTTTTTTTCACTGGCGCGGGATCGCGAACAGGCCCGCTCCAACATCGATGATGCATTGAACCGCGGGGCGCGCGTGGTGGTGATGAAGGGATGGGATGGTGGTGAGGCCGCGCGCCCCGCGGCAACTTTTGTCGAGTGCGAGCGGCCGCGCCGGCTGATGGGCGCCGCCGCCTCACATTTTTTCGATGCGCCGAGCCGCCGGCTCGAGCTGGTCGGCGTGACCGGCACCAGCGGCAAGACCACGACCACTTATATGCTCGCGTCGATCTTCGAGGCCGCCGGCGCGCCGCCGGGAATTATCGGCACGATCGGAATTTTCGTCGGTCCGCGCAAAATTTATAGCGGCCTGACCACGCCCGAATCGCTCGACTTCGAGTCGGCGCTAGCCGAAATGGAGCACGCCGGTGTGCGGCGTGCGACGGCCGAAATTTCATCGATCGGTCTCGCCGAGCAGCGCGTCGACGCGCTCAGCTTTCGTGCCTGCGTCTTCACCAATCTCGGCCGCGACCATCTCGATTATCACGGCACGCAGGAGCAATACTTCGCCGCCAAGCTGCGGCTGTTTAGCGAGTTGCTGCCGAAAAGCACCTGGCCCGACCCGATCGCGGTGGTGCGCGGCGGCGATCCCTTCGGCCGCCGTGTGCTCGATGCGGTCAAGGGCAACAAGGTGAGTTTTGGTCTGGACCCTGAGCTGGACGTTCATCCAGTGAGCTACACCGCCGGCACCGACGGCATCCGCGCCTCGGTCGCGGCGTTCGACAAACGGATCGAAGTGCGCTCGCCGCTGCTCGGCGAGATCAATCTGCTCAATATCTTAGGTGCCTCCGCTGTGTCGGTGGCCTTGGGCATCGAAACGGATGTGGTCGCGGAAGGGTTGCGGCGATGCCCAGGGGCCCCCGGCAGATTGGAGGCGGTGCCCGGTCCGCCCGGCGTGACCGTGCTGGTCGACTACGCGCACAAGCCCGACGCGCTGGAGGCCGTGCTGCGTGCGCTCCGCGGGCTGAAACCGCGGCGCATCGTGTGCGTCTTTGGTTGCGGCGGCGATCGCGATCGCGGCAAGCGCCCGCTGATGGGCGGGATTGCGGGGCGAATGGCAGACCTCGCGATCCTCACGTCCGACAATCCACGCACCGAAGATCCGCTGGCGATTATCGTGGAGGTCGAGGCCGGCCTGAGTGCCGCGGGCCTCAAGCGTATCGCGCCGCGGAAGGCGGGCAACGCGGCGGGCTACCTGGTCGAGCCGGATCGGCGCGCTGCGATCGCGCTTGGACTTGACGTGGCGGCGCCCGGCGACATCGTGCTGATCGCGGGCAAAGGACATGAAGACTATCAGCTCGTCGCAGGGCGGCGGCTCGATTTCGATGACCGTGCGGTGGTGCGCGCGCTCGTGGCTGAGCGCGGGCACCCAAGCGGTGCGTAGCGCGGAGGAGGGCGGGGGTCGCGGGTGGCGTTCTGAGGGAGGCCTTCGGTCGGAGGTGGTGGATGGGTGGTTGGGTGGCCGATCGAAGGCTTGCCTCAGAATTCCAGGCTGCGAAGGATGGCGCGATCAGTACCGTTTCGATGGGGTCAGGCGTTCGCGGCCGGGCGGCTTAAGGCCGCCCGGCACGCGCGCGCAGTCAGGCGGCGGCGATCGATCGGTGCATGTGGGGATACATGCTACGGCGCATCTTGCGCCGCACCAGCCGCGGCCCGCACACTCGAAGACGGGTTTTCCCGATGCTGTACGTTCTCCTGTACCCGCTGCACGCCCACTACGTGGGCTTCAATGTCCTGCGTTACGAGACTTTCCGCTCGGTACTGGCCGGGCTCGCCGCGCTGGCGTTGGCTCTGGCGGCGGGTCCGAGGCTGATCCAACGTTTTCGCGCGGCGCATATCGGCCAGACCATCCGCGCCGAAGTTCCGCTAAGCCATCAGAAAAAGGCCGGCACGCCCACGATGGGCGGGCTGCTCATCCTCAGCACCGCGCTCATCGCCACCATCCTGTTCGCCAATCCCGCCAATCCTTACGTGTGGCTGGCGATCCTGGTCACCATGGCCTTCGGCGCGATCGGCTTCACCGACGATCTGTTGAAACTGCGCCGCGGCAAGGGCCAGGGCCTCAGCGGTCCGCAGAAGCTGTTTTGGCAGTTCGCCTGCGCCTTCATCGCATCCTTCGTGTTGTTCGAGGTGCTGCATTTCGACACCACGCTCACGATCCCGTTCTTCAAGAACTTGCATCCGAGCTTGCCGCGATGGCTTTACGTGCTGTTTGCGATGTTCGTGATGGTGGCGTGTTCCAACGCGGTCAACGTCACCGACGGGCTCGACGGCCTTGCGATCGGCCCGGTGATGACGGTCGCGTTCTGCTACTGGACCTTCACTTACGTCGCCGGCAATCTGAATTTTTCCGCCTACCTCGGTATTCCGCACGTGGCGGGCGCGGGCGAACTGGCGATCTTTTGCGCCTCCCTGATCGCGGCGTCGCTGGGTTTTTTGTGGTACAACGCCTACCCGGCCTCGATGATGATGGGCGACGTCGGCGCGCTCGGATTGGGCGGCGCGCTGGGTATCGTCGCGGTGCTCGCCAAGCAGGAACTGGTGCTGCCGATCGCGGGCGGCATCTTCGTCATCGAGGCCGGTTCGGTTATCCTTCAACGCTACTACTACAAGGCGACGCATCGGCGGATTTTCCGGATGGCGCCGCTGCATCATCACTTCGAACTTGGCGGATGGCCGGAGACGCAGGTGGTCGTGCGGTTCTGGATAATTTCGATCATCTGCGGATTGGTGGCGCTAAGCACGCTCAAGTTGCGTTGAGGAAACGGGCGGAAGAGACACGTCTGCTTTATTCGATGGACCCTATTCCATGGACCTCGCGGGCAAACGCGTGATGGTTATCGGACTCGGCGTAAGCGGACTCGCCGCCGCGCGCCTGTTGGCGTCGTGCGGAGCGCGCCTGGTGATGACTGATCTGCGCGCCGATCCACGCCCTGATCTTCACGGCGAATCCGGCGCGGGCGACGACTCGATGCCGTCGGGCGAGATCCATCTCGGCTCCGAAGACCCGGCCTGGCTTGACGGCGTCGACCTGGTGGTCACGAGTCCCGGCGTCCCGCCTGCCTCGCGCCTGCTCACTGAAGCCGACCGTCGGCGCATCCCGGTGATTGGCGAGCTGGAACTCGGGAGCCGCTTCGTTAAAGCGCCGATCGTCGCGGTCACCGGCACCAACGGCAAGAGCACCGTGACGACGCTCATCGGCGAAATTTTCAAGGCCGCGGGACGCCGCGTCTTCGCCGGCGGCAACCTCGGCACGCCGCTGGTCGAGGCGGCCGGAGAAGAATTCGACGCAGTGGTGGCCGAGGTTTCGAGCTACCAGCTCGAGCGCACCGAGCGCTTCAAGCCGCACGTCGCAGTACATCTGAATCTCGCCGAGGACCATCTCGATCGCTACAAGGATTTCGACGAGTACGGCAGCGCCAAGGCGCGCCTGTTCCGCATGCAAGACCGCTACGACTGGGCGATTCTGAATCGCGACGATCCGCGAGTGTGGTTTTTGCGCACCAAAATTTCCGCGCAGGTGATGAGCTTTGGCCTGGGGCCGGCGGACTCCACGCCCGCGATCGGCTACGACGGCAGCGATCTGATCTTCGACATTCGCACCCGCCACGGCCGTATCAGTCTCAAGCGCTTGCGACTCGTAGGCCGCCACAATATCGCCAATGCGATGGCGGCGGCGGCCGCGGCGCTGGTAAGCGGTATCGAGCCGCGCGTGATCGAGGCGGCGCTGGCGGACTTCGCCGGCCTGCCGCATCGTATGGAATTCGTCGTCGACCGCGACGGCGCGACTTATATCGATGACTCCAAGGGAACCAACGTCGCCTCGGTGGTCGAGGCGCTCGCAGCGGTGCGCGCGCCTGTCATCCTGATAGCCGGTGGTATGGACAAGGGCGGCGATTACGCGCCGTTGCGCGAGCCGCTTGGCGAGAAGGTGCGGCTGCTGATTCTAATCGGAGCGGCACGCGACAGGATGCGCGCGGCGCTCAAGGATGCAACTGAAATCGAACTTGTGCAGACGCTGGACGAGGCGGTGCGCGTCGCGGCCGCGACCGCGCGCCGCGGCGACACCGTGCTGCTCTCGCCCGCCTGCTCGAGTTTCGATCAATTCAGGAACTATGCGGAGCGCGGGCGAATATTTCAGGAGCTGGTTCGGGCGCTTTGAATCGGTCGCCCGGCCCCAGCTCGACCCCTGGCTGTATCTGCCGGCGGCGGTGCTGGCGGTGCTGGGCCTGCTGATGGTGCTCAACACCACGTATTTCCTCGGGCTCGAGAAGACCGGTGACGCGTTTCATTTCTTCAAGCTTCAGCTTTGCCACATCGCGGCCGGACTGGTCGTGCTCGCGCTGCTTTCGCAGCTCTCGCTGCGCGGACTGCGCCGGCTGGTGGTGCCGCTGATGGTGGCGGCGCTGGTGATGCTGCTCGCGTTGTGGATTCCCGGGCTCGGCGTGATGCGCGGCGGGGCGCGCCGCTGGCTCAGGCTCGGACCACTGCTCGCGGAGCCTTCGGAGTTGGCCAAGTTCGCGATGGTCTTTTTCCTGGCTGACTTTTTGAGCCGCCGCCAGGAACGGATGAATGGGTTTGCAAGCGGTCCGCTGCCCGCGTTCATCGCGGTGGGCCCGCTGGCGCTGGTGATCCTGAAACAGCCAGACTTCGGCAACACGGTAATGGTGGTGATGCTGCTGTTCGCGATGCTGTTCGCGGCCGGCGCGCGGCTGAAGCATCTGGGCGCCGCGGGTGGCGGCGCGCTGGCTGTACTCGCCCTGCAGGCTGTAGCAAAACCCTACAGGATGCGTCGCCTGAGCGCCTTTCTAGATCCGTGGCAAACCGCCCGCGGCGCGGGCTTCCAGCTCATCCAATCCTTCATCGCGCTCGGCGCGGGCGGCGGATGGGGCGTCGGGCTCGGCGCCGGACGGCAGAAGATGTTTTATCTCCCGCAGGCCCACACCGACTTCGTCTTCGCCGTGGTCGGCGAGGAGTTCGGGTTGCTCGGCGCGGTTGCGGTGCTGGTGTTGTTCGGCACCATCCTGGTTCGCGGGATGCGCGTCGCGCACGCGGAGCCCGATCCGTTCGCGAGTCTGCTCGCCGTCGGCTTGACCGCGCTGCTCACGCTGCAAGCGCTGGTCAACATGGCGGTCGTGATCGGGCTGGTGCCGACCAAGGGCCTGCCGCTGCCTTTTCTGAGTTACGGCGGGACCGCGCTGGTGATGGCGATGGCCGCGCTGGGGACGCTGCTCGCCCTGGCGCGCAGGCCGGCGGTGCGATGAAAGTGATAATCGCGGGCGGCGGCACCGGCGGACATCTCTTTCCCGCGGTCGCAGTGGGCGAGGCGATGATGCGCGAGCGGCCGGAGACCGAAGTATTGTTCGTCGGCACTACGGCGGGGCTGGAGGCGCGATGGATGCCGCGCAGCGGTTTGCGCTACGAATTGTTCGAGGTCCACGGGCTGCGCGGCCATAGCCCGATCGAGCGGCTTCGGGCGATGCGCGAGTTTGTCGCGGCGCTTGGGCGGGCGCGCGGATTGCTGCGCTCGTTCGGCGCCGACCTGGTCTTGGGCGCAGGTGGCTACGCGTCGGCGCCGATGGCGATGGCGGCGATCATCGCGCGAACGCCGCTGGTTCTGATGGAGGAGAACACGCGGCCGGGGCTGTCGAACCGGATGCTCTGGCGCTTCGCCAAAAGGGTCTGTGTCGGCTTTGATGAGTCCGTAACGCTCTTTCATTCGCCCAAAGTTGTCGTAAGTGGCAATCCAGTGCGCTTTAATGTCGAAGCATCGCCTCTGAAACTCCACCATCCGTTGCAAATCCTTGTTTTAGGTGGATCCACGGGTGCGCATCGTCTCAACGAAGGCGTAATCAATGCCTTGAGAAATTTGCGAGAAACTGTTATAAAAATAAATCTGGTCCACCAAACAGGGGAGGCGGATGTGGAGCTGGTGAAGGGTGGGTACGCGGCGCTCGGCTGCCCGGCACAGGTGGTGCCGTTTATCGACGACATGGCGACCGCGCTTGCGCGTGCCGACCTGCTCATAGCGCGTTCGGGCGCGATGACCGTTTCGGAAGTCGCGCTCGCCGGACGCCCCGCCGTTTTCGTTCCCTATCCGTTCCATCGCGATCGCCAGCAGGAACTCAATGCCAGAGTGCTCGAGCGGCGCGGCGCTGCCCTGATCGTCGCCGACGACGAGCGGCTCGGAGAAAATCTCGCTGCGACGCTGCGCGAACTTATCGCCGATCCGGCGCGGCTGGAGCGGATGGCTGCGCAGGCGCGCACTGCCGCGAAGCCCGATGCGGCCCGCACGATCTCAAAGTTATGTTTCGAGCTTGGCTCAAGGGAGCGCGCCGCCGCATGAGTGAAGCTCTCGCCAAGGGATTGCTCAGCCGTCAGCGCCGCTTGCATTTTATCGGCGTCGGCGGGGCCGGCATGAGCGGTATCGCGGAGTTGTCGCTCAGGCTCGGCTTCGCGGTGAGCGGATGCGATCAGCGTCTCGGCCCCACTACCGAGCGGCTCGCCGCACTGGGCGTGCAGATTTCGCAGGGCCATCATCCTGAACACGTTGCTGAACATGTTGCTGATCACATTGCCGATCACGTCGCCGATCACATTACGCAGCGTCTGGACGCCGTGGTGATTTCCTCGGCGGTGAAATTTTCTAATCCCGAAGTTGCGCGCGCCCGCGCGCTGCAGATTCCGGTCATCGCGCGCGCCGAGATGCTCGGCGAGTTGTTGCGGATGGTGCGCCTGGGCGTGGCCGTCGCCGGCACGCATGGCAAGACCACGACCACCTCGCTCGTCGGACTCATCTTGGAGGAAGCCGGACTCGATCCGACCGTAGCGGTTGGCGGTAACCTGCGCGCGCGCGGAACCAACGTGCGCCTGGGCGGCGGCGATTACATGGTGGCCGAGGCCGACGAGAGCGACGCGTCCTTCCTGCTGTTGCTCCCGACCATCGCGGTCGTGACCAATATCGATCCCGAGCATCTCGACCATTACGGCACGATGGAGCGGGTGCGTGAGGCTTATCTCAACTTCATCAACCGCGTGCCGTTTTACGGCCTCGCCGTGCTCGGTATCGACAGCATCAACGTGCGCGGGCTGTTGTCCTCGGTGCGCAAGCCCGTGCTGACCTACGGCGCCGCGCACGACGCCGAATTGCGCGCCGAGAATATCGTGATCGACGGGCTCTCGACGCACTTCACCGTGATTCGCGCCGGCCGCGAGTTGGGCGCGGTCGAGGTGCCGACGCCGGGGCATCACGTCGCGCTCAATGCGCTCGCAGCAGTGGGCGTCGCGCTCGCGGTGGGGGTCGAGTTCGAAGTCGCCGCGCGCGCGCTGTCGGCGTTTTCGGGCATCAGCCGGCGTTTCGAGATCAAGGGCGAGGCGGCGGGCCGTATCGTGCTCGACGATTACGCGCATCATCCCGCGGAAGTCCGCGCGACACTGGGCGCGGCGCGCGCCGCGTTCAAGCGGCGCGTCGTGGTGGTCTTCCAGCCCCATCGCTACACCCGGCTGCGCGATCTGTTCGACGAATTTCTCGGCGCCTTCGACGACGCCGACGTGCTTTATCTCTGCGACGTCTATTCGGGGGGCGAGGAGCCGCTGGCCGAGGTCTCGGCGCGCCGGCTCTACGAGGCGTTGCGCGCGCGCGGCCATCTCGAAGTGCGTTATCTGGGCGACGAGCCGGACCCGGTGGGGCGGATTGCCGCCGACACGATGGCGGGCGATCTGCTCGTGACCCTGGGCGCCGGCGATGTCTATCAACTCGGCGAAGCCGTGCTGCAAAATCTCGGATACGCGACCAAGACCCATGAACCGGCTTGAGCAGGACTTACGCGCCCGCTTTGGCGCGCGGCTTCGGACCGGCGCGCCGCTCGCCGAGCTTACCTCGTTTCGGATCGGCGGCCCCGCCGATGTGTTGCTCGAGGTCGAGAGCGAGGACGAGTTGCGCGCCGCGATGGCGGCGGCGTGGTGCGAGCGAGCGCCGGCATTCTGCCTGGGCGCGGGCACCAATCTGCTGGTCAGCGATCGCGGCGTGCGCGGGCTCGTCGTTCGCCTCGGCGAGGGTTTCACGCACCTGGCATTCGACGGCGTGCAGGTGCGCGCAGGAGCGGCCGCGCAATTCGGCACGCTGGTCCACGACGCGATTGAGCGCGGACTTAAGGGACTCGAGTTCGGCGAGGGCATCCCGGGCAGCGTCGGCGGCGGATTGGTGATGAACGCGGGCGCGTTCGGCGGCGAAATCGCGCGAGTGGTAAGGCTGGTGCACGGGGTCAACGAGCAGGGGCAGGCGCTCGCGCTGAGCGGTGACGAGGTCAAGTTTTCCTATCGCCGCACCGACCTGCCGCCGCGCTTCGTGATCACGCGGGTGGATTTCGAGCTGGAGCGCGGCGATCGCGAGCAGTTGCGCGCTCGCGTCGCGGAGCTCAAGGCCAAGCGCGCCGCGCGGCAGCCGCGCGGGCTGCCCAACGCGGGTTCGATTTTCAAGAATCCGCCCGGCAACTTTGCCGGCCGGCTGCTCGAGAGCGCAGGGCTCAAGGGCGCGCGGATGGGGGCGGCGGCGTTTTCGACCGAGCATGCGAATTTTATCGTCAACCTGGGCGGCGCGCGTGCCGAAGACGTGCGGGGACTGATCGAGCTCGCGCGCAGCCGGGTTCAGGAACAGAGCGGAGTGGCTCTGGAAGCCGAAGTGCGCATGATCGGCGAGTGGTGATAGATGGGTTGTGACACGGGGGCGGTAATCGGCAGGTGGTGTTGATTGCGGGGGACGTGGGGCGGTAGTGGCGAAGCGGGCGGTAGCGAAGCGAAGCAAAGGTGCGGCGGCGGCCAGGAATTCCTGGGGCTGGTCGAGCAAGGCGCTGGGCCTGGTGCTGTGCGCGTTTTTTGTTCTCGGGATGGCGACCGGGCTTAGCCAGGCGGGCCGCGCGCTCGCTGCGCGCGCTCGCATCACGCTCGCCTTGTATTGGGCCGAAGCGGCTGGAACGTTTACCCAGTGGCGCGATCGCACGACCGAGAGCACGATGCTCGTGCCGCTCGCGCGTCCGGCGCAAGGCGACGCGGTCGCGCTGGTCGAGCGCCACGACGGTTTCTACGCACTCTTTGCCGAGGGTGAATTGCGCGGGCCAGTCCAGGCGTCGCGCGCGGGCGATCTGCCAATTCTAAGCGGTGCGGCGGTGCAAACGGCGGGCGCGCAGGATCTCGTGCGCTACGCGGCCGCGCTGGTGCGCTCCGAAGTGGCGCTCTCGGGCCTGGTCTCCGAGATGCGCCTGGACGCCGACGGCACGGTAGCGCTTTTTTTCGATCGCTCGCACACCGAGTTGCGAGTTGACCTCGACGACGCGCCGGCGCAACTCAAGCGCGCAACTGAAGTGCTCGGCCAATGGCGCGGGCATGAGCAGCAGATCGCGATGGTCGACATGACCACGCCGGGGCAGGCGGTGATGCGGCTTCGCGCCGCGGCGCCGCTTGCCGCTGCGCAGGAATCTGGCGCGGTTCGCCGCGTCGCCGAGCGGACTCGCGCCGCCGGTGGCGTACGCGCCCGTGGGGGCGGGCGGAGATGAGAAACGTGCTGACAGCATTGGACGTCGGGACGAGCAAGGTTTGCGCGCTCGTCGCCGAGTCGCTGCCCGAGGGCGGCGGCGCGACCGTGCTCGGCTTTGGCGTGGCGCCCTGCACGGGACTCCGCAAGGGCGTAGTCGTGAATATCGAGGCTACGGTCGAGGCGATTCGCGCCGCTGTGGCCGAGGCCGAAAAAACCGCGGGAGTGCGGGTGGGCGCGGCGGTGGTGGGCGAGGCCGGCGCGCATGTGCGCGGGCTCAACAGCCACGGTATCGTCGCGGTGCGCGGCGGCGAGGTCAGCGCGCGCGACGTCGAGCGCGTGATTGACGCGGCGCGCGCGGTCGCGATTCCGCTCGATCGCCAGGTCCTGCATATCCTGCCGCAACAGTTCGCGGTCGACGACCAGGAGGGCGTGCGCGATCCGGTCGGGATGGCCGGGGTCCGCCTGGAAGCGCGCATCCATATTGTCACCGCGGCGCAGAGCTACGGCCAGAACCTGACCAAGTGCTGCGAGCGCGCCAACATCACGCCGCTGGAAATCGTCTTCGAGCCGCTCGCCTCGGCCGACGCGGCGTTGTTTCCCGAAGAGCGCGAGTTGGGTGTGGCGCTACTCGACATCGGCGGCGGCACTACCGATATCGTGGTGTTTCACGGCGGCGCGGCGATGCATACCGCGGTGCTGCCGCTCGGCGGCAATCATCTGACGAGCGACATCGCCGCGGGCCTGCGCACGCCGATTAACGAGGCCGAGCGGCTGAAGCTAAGCTACGGCGTGGCGACCAATTCCGTGGTCGGACGCGATCAGACCGTGCAGGTGCCCGGCGTCGGCGGCCGCCAGCCCCGCGTAATCGCACGCCGGATTCTCGGCGAGATCATCGAGCCGCGCATGGAGGAGATTTTCGCGATGGCGCAGCGCGAGGTGATGCGCTCGGGCGTCGCCGACAGTCTCGCCTCGGGCCTGGTGCTGGTCGGCGGCTCGTCGCTGCTCGAGGGCACCCAGGAGTTGGCCGAACGGATATTTTCGCTGCCGGTGCGTCGCGGCCTCCCGATCAATTTGAAAGGCATGCCGGAGGAACTGATGAAGCCCGCGTACACGACCGCGGCGGGATTGCTACTGCACGCGGCGGGGGCGACGAGCGCAACTAGCAATGGAATGGTGCGAGGAGGGCGGCTGGGACGGCTGCGCTCGCTCGTTTCGGATTGGATGAGAGATTTTTTCTAAAGGGGCGGGATGGCAAAACGACTTTCAGCGGGCGCTCAGTGCCGCGCAATCGTGGAGGAGGCTGAGTCATGATCGAATTAGTGGACGCTCCGGATCCCGGGGCGCGAATAAAGGTCATCGGGGCCGGCGGATGCGGCGGCAACGCGGTCAGTCATATGATCAAGCAGGGGTTGCACGGCGTTGACTTCATCGCCGTCAACACCGATAGCCAGGCGTTGTCCAACAACGCCGCGCCGATGCGCATGCAGATCGGATCGGTGCTGACGCGCGGACGCGGCACCGGCGGTAATCCTGAGATCGGGCGCAAGGCCGCGCTCGAGGACGAGGAACGGCTGCGCGAGGTGCTGAAAGACGCCGAGATGGTGTTCGTCACCGCCGGGATGGGCGGCGGTACGGGCACCGGCTCAGCACCGGTCCTCGCGCGCATCGCGCGCGAGACGGGCGCCCTGACGGTCGGCGTGGTTACCAAGCCGTTCCAGTTCGAGGGCAGCCGCCGGATGTCGCAGGCCGACGAAGGGCTGCGCGAGCTGAAGGACGCGGTCGACACGTTGATCACGATTCCCAACCAGCGCCTGCTCTCGATCGCGAGCCGCACCACGTCGCTGCGCGAGGCCTTCCAGAAGGCCGACGACGTCCTGCTCCAGGCCGTGCGCGGCATCTCGGAGCTGGTCACCGTTCATGGGCTGATCAACCTGGACTTCGCCGACGTGCGCTCGATCATGGCCGAGATGGGCCTCGCGATGATGGGCGCGGCGAGCGCGACCGGCGAGAACCGCGCGGTTGAGGCGGCGCAGCGCGCGATCTCGAGCCCGCTGCTGGAGGACGTCTCGATCAAGGGCGCGCGCGGGCTCCTGATCAACGTCACGGGCGGCACCGACATGTCGCTCTACGAAGTGACCGAAGCGGCGAGCCTGATCCAGGAAGAGGCGCACGAGGATGCCAATATCATCTTCGGCGCGGTGATCGACGAGAGGCTGGCCGACGAAATTCGGATCACGGTGATCGCGACCGGTTTCGGCGATCTGGCGACGCGCTACAACCCGCGCTATTCGTCCTCGGGCGCGCCGATCACGGCGCCGATCCAGACGGCCGCCACGCGGCCCGTCGATCCCGCAACCGTGCACCCCACCGCCCCGACGCTGCCGCCTCCCCCTCCGCAGCCGCAGCAACGGATGTTCGGTGGCAAGCCGGTGCGCCGGATGGGGATGATCGTTGACGACGGGCTCGACATCCCGGCCTTTAAACGGCGCGGCGCGGATCCTAATGCGATGCTGGATCGGTCCGAGCCAAACGAACTCGGCGATCAGGACGACAAGCTCGATATCCCGACCTTCCTGCGCAAGCATCTGGAGTAGCGCGGGAAGGCGAGGGACGGGGGAGCCGCGAGAGCGCCGCCGGCGCGCGCCCGAGCGCGCGCCGGCGTCGGCTCCGCAACGAAACGAAGCGGATGCGCGGCCCCGCGGGGCGCGCATCCGCTTCGCTGCTCCGGCTCTGTTCGCGCGCTTCGCCGCGCGCTCCTGCGCGGTGAAGCGCGGAACGAACAGCGACCGATGCGCCCGCCGAAGCGGGCGCATCGGTCGCTGTTTTTTGCAGGCGCTGGATTCGTGGTGCAAGCCGCGCGCGTGTCGCGCGCGGCTTGCGCCACGGATTTAGCAACACTTCAAGCTACACGCCGGCGTGCAGCTTGATCAACTCGAGCGTAACTTCGGCGGTCGCGGTCATGTCGCGCGCGTCAAGCCACTCGCGCACCGTATGGATGTCGCGCATGCCGGTGCCCAAGTTGGCGACCACCAGTCCGCGCTGATTGAGGATGTTGGCATCGCATCCGCCGCCGGTCGCATGCGGCTTGACCTCGCGGCCAAGCCGCCGCGCGGCTTCGATCACCTTGCGCACGATCGGCGCGTCCTCCGGCAAATTCATCGCGGCGTAGGATGGCACGCTGCGATATTCCAGCTCGGCTTGCACCACTTTGCCGTCCACCGTGACTGCGGAGCGGGCCACCGCATCCTTGAAGCATCCGATCATATGTTCGACTTGCGCGGTCAGCTTGAGCGGATCGTTCGAGCGCGCCTCGCCCCGCACCACGACCTCGTTGGGCACGATGTTGCCCGCGCGGCCGCCCTGGATGGTGCCGAGGTTGGCGGTGGTCTCGTCGTCGATTCGCCCCAGGCGCATCGCGGCGATCGCCTCGGCCGCGATCTTGATCGCCGAAAGCCCGCGCTCGGGTGCCATCCCGGCATGCGCTTCGAGCCCGCGCACGGTGAAACGCAAACCTTGTGCGCCGGCCCCGCGCACGAACAGATAGCCGGGCGAGTCGCTGTCGAAGACCAGACCCTCGCGCGCGCGCAGCAGGCTAAGGTCGAGGTTGCGTGCGCCTTGCAGGCCGATTTCCTCGCACACGGTGAATACGACGTCGATCGGTCCATGCGCAATATTCTGCTCGCGCAGTTGATGAAGCACCTCGCAGATGATCGCGCATCCCGACTTGTCGTCGCCGCCAAGCACCGTGGTGCCGTCGGTCCGGATGATGTCGCCGTCGACTACGGGCTTCACGCCTTCGCCCGGAACGACGGTGTCCATGTGCGCACACAAAAGCAGCGGCGGTACGCCCTCGCGGGTGCCGTCGAGATGGCCGATCAGATTGCCGCAGTTGCCGTGGACCTTTTCGGCGGCGCCGTCGAAGCGGCATCGAAGGCCCGCGCTTTCCAGCTCGCGGACGAGCCTGAGCGCGACGTCGCGTTCGCGGCGCGAGAGCGAGTCGATCTGGACGATTTCCAGGAACAGTTGTTTTAGACGCGCATGGTTGACCGCCGCCATGATGGGTTTGTATCGCGATTGGCGCCGCGCTTTCCACCGCGGCATCCGAATTGCGAATACAACAGGTGCGTCAGTAGGCGGCGCTCGCGCGAGCCGCCGCGATCAGGCGGTCGATTTCCTCTTCGGTGAAGCCGGCCAGCAGGCGCGCCTCGCGTGCGATCGTGATGGTCCGCGAGTTTGTTCCGACGTCGTCGATCGCCCTGCGCGCGCCGCGCGCATTGAACAGGTCGTCGACGCTGTCCTGGAACTCCTGCGCGCGCCGCAGCCGCTCGGGGTCGCCCTCGGTCAGCTTGCGCATCCACTTCGAACCCATCCGCACGTGAGTGATCTCGTCGGCCAGCACGTAGTCGACCGCGCGCTCGATAACTTCGTCGCCGTTTTTCTGCGCGATGCGGATTAACTGGTCGAAGACGTCGCAGGCGAGTCCCTCCAGGCCGCGGTTGATCCCTGCGACGCGGGCCGCAGGATCGTCGGCCTGGGTGCAGCGCCACAGGATTTCGGTTTCCGGATAGTCGCCAGGTTCGGCGCCCATGTATTGCAAGAGGCGCATGAAAATCTCGCTGTGCCGCGACTCGTCCCAGACCTGGCGCGCCATGTCGAGCTGAAACTCCCACGGCGCGTCGGGAAAATCGAACAGCGTACGGCCCGCGGCTTCCATCGCCTGCAACTCGCCGGCAAAGATGCCGTGCAGGCGCACTCGCAGCGCTTCCTGGTCGAAGGGCAGCACGCGATCGTCGAGGCCCTGCTCCTCGCGAATCTCGCGCATCCTGCGCGCGCGCAGCAGCACGAAGTTGTCGGGGCGGGCGAGGCGATCGGCGGGAATCATTTTCTGCATCGCGGTCGAGTCCTTTACTGTTCGATATATCAACCTGCTGCGTGACGCCAACGCTCAGTAGGCAGAGCTGCGCGCGGCGGCCTTCATCAGACGATCGATCTCTTCGTCGGTGAAGCCGGCCAGCAGGCGCGTCTCGCGCGAGATGGTGAGTGTCGCGTCGAAATCAATCTGCTGGTCGCCCAGCATCAGCGGCACCTGCGGCGCCTCCTCCTTGGAGGTGCGGAAGCCGTCGAAATTGAACAGCGCGTCGATATTGTCCTGGAACTGTTGCGCGCGTTGCAGCCGCTCGGGGTCGCCCTCGGTCAGCTTGCGCATCCACTTCGAGCCCATCCGCACGTGGGTGATTTCGTCGGCCAGCACATAGTCGACGGCGCGCTCGATAATCGGGTCGCCCATCTTCTGTCCCATCCGGATGATCTGCTCGAAGACGTCGCAAGCGAGCCCCTCCAGGCCGCGGTTGATGCCGGCCACGCGGCAGGCGGGATCGTCGACCTGGGTACACGACCACAGGATTTCGCTTTCGGGAAATTCACCGATGTAGGAGCCGACGTACTCGAGCAGCTTGGCAAAAATCTCGGCGTGGCGCGATTCGTCCCACACCTGGCGCGCCATGTCGAGCTGGAACTCCCACGGCGCGTCGGGAAAATCGAACAGCGTGCGCCCCGCCGCCTCCATCGCCTGCATCTCGCCGGTGGCGATTCCGTGTAGCCGCCCCTTTAAGAAGTCCTCCTCCAAAGGCATCACGTTGTTGGCCACGAGCCCCTGGTCAATCCGCGCCTCGCGGATGCGCTCGACCGGGACGAGGATGTGTTCGTCGGGGCGCGCGAGCCGGTCTACCGCAATCATTTTTTGCATGACGACATATCCTTTCGAATCGAGTACCTGCGAGTTAAATGCCGAGCAATCAGCGGGTCCAGGCGGTGCGGCCGCCCGCGAGATTGACCGCCTCCCAGATGACCCAACGCCCGTCGTGCTCGCCCAGCCGAAGCTGGAGCGTGAAGGGGGCTTCTCGCGCGCCGAACAGCCGCGCCTTGACGAAATAATGATTGGCGGCCTTTGCGGTTGCGATGATTTTGTGACTCTCGTACGCGCCGGGCGCGATCGCGTCCATCAATTCGCGCAACTCGCCCGCGGCCTTGGCGACCACCAGCGTTTCGAGTTCCGCGCGTCGGCCTTGCGCGAGCAAGTCGAGAATATGATCGGCCGCCGCGAGCATCGCCGGCGGAACCACGAACCGCTTCGCGATCGGCTGCGGCCCCATCACGCTGGATCGATCTCCGAGATCGGGCATCAGAAGTTCCCTCGCTCAGGCGTCATCGCTTTCCACCCTCGAGCTCAACGCCGGCCATGCCGCCGGTCGCGGGCGTCCAACGCCAGTCCATGGCGTTCGCCCGGGCGGAAAATACTCGGCTTCCGCGATCAGCCAGTGGCCATCGCCGTAGCGCGTCCAACGGATCTGCATCAGCGCGCTGCCGTGCGCGCCCGCGAAGCGCACCTTGGAGATGTACTGCGAGCCCAGCCGCGCGAGCCCTGGCGCCGCGTGACGATCGAAAGGGCCCTGGCGCATCGCGTCGTTCAGCGCAAGGCGATAGGCTTCCAGAGCGGCCGGTGCGACGTGGCTTTCGGCCGCGCCGACATCGCCCGCGAGCACCGCGCGCGCATGCGCAGCGATTGCTTCGGCCAGCTCTGGAACCTTGACTTCCGGCCTCATCTGATTTTCGTCCCCGGTCATCGGCTGCGTCCGAGCCGCTGCGGCTCCTCGCGATCGCGTTCCATCCCGGTGACTCCGCCCGAGGCCGCGAGCAATTCCTCGAGCTGCGCTTGCCAGACCGTGGCGCGGTGATGCTTCTCAGGCGTGTCGAGCAGGTTGTCGATCAGAACGAGGCTGCGCTCGATGTGGCGTTTTTCGTCGTCGACCAGGTGGGCGAGAATCCTGAGCGTCGGGGGTTCATAGACTGGGTTGGCCGCGGTGACGTGGGCGCTGTAGTGGGCCACCAGGTGCGGCTTGAGCACGCGATAAATTCCGGCCATCCGCTCGATCGTGTCTTCCCACTGCTCCTTGTCCTCGATCGCGTTCATGAATGCGACGAACGCCTCGTTGGGCGGGCGCGAGACCTGGGCCTGCGCGCGCAACTCGCCCAGACGCTTACCCAGCGCATCGGCGTGGAGCGCGCACTCGTAGACCTGACGCGCCATCTCGAGCTTTACCGGAATTTCCGGCGTAAGCGCGATCCATCCGGCCATCATCCGCATCATCCGCTCTTCGGCGTAGCGGTAGTTCATGATGAAGCCGGCGCTTTGCCGCACGCTGTAAACGCCCTCGAGTGTGCGCCGGTCGTAAAGTTCCATGTTCAGCCGCACCGCCTTTTAGATTTCCGCGCTGCGCCGGTCAGCGTCGAAGAAACGGCCTTCGACGAGCGCCGCGACCTGCCGCCAGTAAGTTTCCTTGTCAGTCTTGCCGAGGTAGTCGGCGCCCATCGCCCACCCCGAGCACAGCATATGGACCGCCTGGACCACGCTTCGAAGATCGTCGTAGAAAATCACGCCCATCTTGCGCCCACGCTCGAGCACGTTCTCGACAGTCGAAGTGTAACGGCCCACGATCTGTTTGAGCCCGACGCGGTAGTCGGGACGGCGCGCCAGGTAGCGCACCTCCTGGTTGAGCACGCAAAACGCCTCGCGGTGGCGATCGATTACGTCGATCGCTGCGCGCATCAGCTCCAGCAGCTCGCGCCGCGGCTCGCCACGGCTCTTCCCGCGGATCTGCGGCAGCATCTCCGCCAGCTCCGCGACCATCGATTCGGCTAGCAACAGCAGGATGTCGTCCTTGCTTTGCAGGTAGACGTAGATCGAGCCGGCGGCCAATCTTGCCTCCAGCGCGATCTCCTTGACCGTGGCTTCGTGAAACGACTTGTGCTTCAGCACACGGCACGCGGCGGCGAAGATTTGCTGGCGGCGCGCGCGTACCAGCGTCTCGTCCTGATTCTGGTTTCTGAGCGGTTCGGCCATGGTTGCGATCCCCCTGGAGAGCGAAGGGTGGGGTGAGGATTTGTCAGGTCAGCATCTGGCACGGCGCCAGGGGAAAAGAGCCGCGCCTGACGCGATTTGCCCGCGAGTGCTCCTTTATGAGTGCTAATGAATGAACGTTCATTTGTCAACGTCTGAGGTAACTATCCCTTGACTGTATAAGCGCCTTGTGTTATTGTTTCTTTCACCATGATGACGGATCGCAAAAATCCTAAGCGCTGCAAGTCTTCAGAATCGCGTTATTCGCTGATGGAGTTTAGGCGCGAATTCGCCGATGACGATGCTTGCCTGCAATGGCTTTGGCGCGCTCGATACTCTGCGGACGGCGTCAATGCCGAATGCCCGAAGTGCGATGAGATGCGCCCCTTCGAGCGCTACGAGACGAAGCAGCGACGGCAATCATGGACCTGCACGGCCTGCGGCTTTCATCTTCATCCGACCGCAGGAACGATCTTTCACAAATCGTCAACGTCGCTGCATCTCTGGTTCTATGCGATGTATCTGATGACAAGCACCCGCTGCGGTATCTCCGCGAAGCAGCTTGAGCGGGAACTTGGCGTCACCTACAAAACCGCTTGGCGTATCTTCAAGCAGACAAGAACGCTCTTTGCCGATGACGGATCGCCACTGTCGGGCTTTGTCGAAATCGATGAGTCTTATTTTGGCGGGAAGGAATCGAACAAGCATCTCGCCAAACGCGCGCGTCACTACAAGATGCTCAAGGAACCTGTGCTCGGAATGGTCCAGCGTGCCGAGGGCGAGCGTTGCGGAAAGGTTGTAGCATCGGTGCTTCCCTTTCCTTGGAAGGGCTACATACTGCCGCCGATCAAAGAAAAGGTGCTAGAGCGGACTGCCGTGTATACCGACGAAGCGCCCGTCTATGACAATCTGCCCGGCATGGGCTACAGGCATAAGCGCGTCCATCACTCACAGAAGGTATACGTAAGCGGGGATGCGCACGTGAACACGCTGGAAGGATTTTGGTCGCTCGCCAAGCGTGGGATCAATGGCGTGTATCATTCAGTTTCTAAACAGCACTTGCAGTCTTATTTGAACGAGTACGCTTGGCGCTACAACCATCGCGACGATGCGCGTGGACATTTTCGTCGGCTACTTCTTCGGGCTGCTAGGCCGTCCTGACGATGGTTTGGCCGCGTTCTTTAAGACCTGGAAGAAGTCGCCGCGCTTCGGCTGCGGAATAGCTATAGTGCCTTTTCGCACTGTGGGTTTCTTTTTCTTAGTCTGCATGGATCACGCTCTCCGCTTCTGATACCATCGCAAACGGAAACGCCTTCGATTTGGGGTCGAAGGCGTGGGTGGTTCAACCGGCTCGTCAGTTAGCTGCCGGTAGATGATGTTGGGAACCAGACAATCCCCAGCATAGCGACTCCCTCCAAAACTGGCAAGCCACAGAAGGCGATTTCTGGTCAGAAAATCGCACGCTAGAGGCTTGTCCGATGGGAATTAACGCGGGACTGAACGGGAACTATGTGTTTGAGCGCGGCTACGATCAACGGGAACGTAGGCTCAAAGAGCGCTGGCGCTTACGCGCTTGGCCGTACGCTAAATAGTGATGGCTCTATGCCAGTAAACTATATTGGTCGAGCCGATGCGGATGTGAACGCTCGGCTTCAACAACACGCCGTTGAGGGCAAATACAAATATTTTGCGTTCATTTATTGTGCTGGAGCGTCAGCGGCATATCAGCGGGAATGCGAACTTTATCACCTGTTCGGGAACTTGGACAACGTAAACCATCCCGGGAAGGTAAACAGTTGGGACAAGTGTCCGAAATGTGGCGCCTAGGATAAGGCTTGCGAATTCCGTTCAATAAGGTCGAGCGCGTCTCTGAGGGCCATCATATATCCATGATGCCAGTAGGCGCGCTCGACCGTTCCTTCCTCACAATGCTTCTGTTCAGTTTTGCAACAGTTGCCGACTTCCGACAGCCAAGCATCGATGCCGTCAGCTCGCGTTTTGAGGAATTCCCTAACATCGCTCAGGCGGATGATGCGATCCTCATCGGATAATCTCATTGGCTCGGCGCGCATGGTTCTAAGAATAAGCATGCACTATGCCACTTATCGATGATCGGGTTTTTGGTTGATGGATGAAAGAGCGGTTTCACGATCCGCTTGAACGCTCGTTGTGTCTCTCCCGCGATATTATTTCTTTATGGGTTTCCGGCCAGCTTGCTCTATTTTCTTATCGAACTTAGCCCGCCGTTCTTTGTCTTTTTCTGGCCCTACGATGAAGTAGTCGAACAACGTGTCCACCACTTCAAGCGTCCATTCAGCTTCCTTTGGCTCAACGTCTACAATATTACCCAATTCGTCCTTTTGGGTGTGTGCCGAGAAATCTGCGATCTCGCGCAAGTAATCCAGATTACCCGTTACGTGAGAGGGATGACCGCCCTGCCTCTCGAACGCTTCGATCATGGTCGAAAGCTTAAGTGATCGCGTCACCTTCCCATACTTCTCTAAGAGATCGGCTAGAATTTTCCTAGCTAAGACAGCAGACATGCGTGGGCTGTCCTTTAGAATTGCTGAGGCCTCAAGGTAGTCGCGACGAAACGGCTCTTTGACCAAGGGACCGATCTCTCTAGGTGGGCGCTTCTGAGGCACAGCCCACCACATATCCGGCACAACCTCCTCCAGTGCTTGGCCCTTGAAAGTAACGTAACGCCGAGTTTGGACGATTACCTCTCGGCACTCCTCGTTTGGGCACTTCATCCAGTAAAACCTGACTGACAGCCAGCGTTCGCCCCTCAGGTAGTTCATAGGAGGAAGAGACAACCTTCCGGTGCCGCCCAATCCCGCGTCTTGAGACGAAGAATCGGCAGGAGGATCTCCGCGCGTATAAACGACCGCGATCCCCTCTGTGGGTTTCTCTAGAGGTTTACCTACGGAATCAGTAACAACGTAGGTTTTTTGCCATAACCCGCTTTGCGGGATTTCGGCATTGCAATAAGGACATTTCACGGACGCCACTCCATCAAGGCGCGATGGCGCAAACAGAGCGCACGCGGCTTTAAGGAATCCCCAAGCCGGATTGTGTTCATTCTCAGGATAACATCGTTCATTTTCTATTTCTACAGTCATGGTATAGTTACCACGTCTGAAGCAATCCGCAGGATTTCAAAATGCAATGCGTCGGTCCTTTTGCAGCAGGGTTCGCATGAACGATTAGTGGAGTCGTTCCGATTTGACTGCGATCTTGAAGGACTTCCTTTGCGGTATGGAATTTGCGCTTGGCCTCTTGGCATGAAGCGCTGGAGCAAACGCGCAGGCCGCTGTCCCGTGCTCGAAAGCTTCGCGGCGGTGGTCACTGTTCGACGCCGGCGCTCTACGTCTGCCATTGCGGAGGAAACGAGATGAACGTTGCAATCTGGCTCCCAGCCACATTCCTGCTTGGTCTGACCGGCCTCGGCCTTTGCTACGCGTTCTTACTCGGGTGCGAGAAGATCTAGGGAGGTAATCGTGATCTATTTCACAGCCATCGTCACAGCTTTGGCCTGCGTCTACCTGGTGACTGCGATGATTCGGCCGGAGTGGTTCTAGCCACTAATCCAGCGCCAATCAAAGAGGATATTAGCCATGTGGCTTCTGCCTATTTCTGTAATCATCTTCACGATCATCATCGCCGTTCCACTAAGCCGTTACATGGCTAAGATCATGGACGGCGACTACCGAGCGCCGAAAGTACTCCAATGGTTCGAGAAGCGCCTGAATAGCGGCCCGCAGAATTGGAAGCAGTACACGGTCGCGCTGCTGGTTTTCAACACGGTGCTGTTTGTCTACGGCTATGTTGTGCTGTCGGTCCAACCGCGGATGCCACTGAACCCGCGCGGTCTGGGCATGCTGGCGCCGACCACGGTGTTCCATACCGTGATCTCGTTCATAACCAACACCAACATGCAGCACTACTCCGGAGACGTGGCTTTCTCGAATTTCAGCCAGATTTTCTTCTGCATAGCGAACTTCTTTCTCTCGGCCTCAGTCGGGCTGTGCGCTCTTGCCGCGATTATCCGCGCCCTGCGCGGCGATTTGGCGCTCGGTAACTTCTTCGTCGATATGTGGCGCGTGATCGTTTACATGTTCCTGCCGGCAGCCTTCGTAATTAGCCTGGTGTTCCTGGCACAGGGCATGCCGATGACCTACCAAAACGACTATCAAGTCGCGACCCTCGAACCAGCGGCGATGGGCACGGCGGACAACGGTCAGCCGAAGCAACAGACTATCGTAGTTGGTCCGCTGGCCGCCTTTGTCCCGATGAAGATGATGGGCACCAACGGCGGCGGCTTCTTCGGAATGAACTCGGCGCATCCGTTCGAAAACCCCAGCGCGGCCACGAACTTCTTCGAAACTTTTTGCATGATGCTGTTTCCGATGGCGCTGGTGCTGATGTTTGGCCGGATGCTGGGGCGGTTTCGCCATGCGATGGTCATATTCTCGGTGATGCTGCTGTTGTTTGTAGGCACTGTCGTATGGACAATCTATTTCGACACGCTCAAACCTAACCCCGGCCTTACTGCTCATCCGCAGAGCCGAACTTTCGAGATCGCGAGCGCGACCGCGCCCGGCGGCAAACGCGTCATCACCTTACCTCCAGTGGCTGGACTGCCGGTCGATCAGCATCTCGGCAATCTCGAGGGCAAGGAGTTGCGCTTCGGGACCTCCGCGGCTGCGACTTTCGCCGCGGCCACAGTTGATGTGACCTGCGGTGCGGTCAATTGCGAACATGACAGCCTGAATCCGATCGCGGGCCTCTCTCCCTTCGTGGGAATGTGGCTGAACTGCATCTACGGCGGCAAAGGCGTTGGCATGATCAATCTGCTGCTGTTCCTGATCATCGGTATCTTCCTGGCAGGACAGATGGTGGGGCGCACGCCCGAATACCTCGGCAGGAAAATCGGCGGACGCGAGATGACGCTCGCGATGATCGCACTGCTGGTTCATCCATTTCTTATCTTGGAACCGTCGGGGCTCTATGCCGCGACCAACTGGGGAATCAAGGCGGAGAACAATCCAGCCGCGCACGGACTATCGGAGATCGTTTACCAGTTCTCGTCATCGTCAGCTAACAACGGCTCCTCTTTTGACGGCCTGGGTGTGAGTTATGGCCTGAACAACAATTCAAATCCGGCACCTGAAGCGGTTCCGTGGGACATCGGCGGCGGCCTGGTCATCCTGTTCGGGCGCTATCTGCCGATCGTGGCGCCGATCGCGATGGCGGCGTTTCTCGGCATGAAGAAGAAAACGCCGTTCGGGTTGGGAACTCTGCGCGACGATACCTTTACCTTCGGCTGTCTCCTGTTCGGTACGATCGTAATCGTCGGCGCGTTGTTGTTCCTGCCGGTGGCCGCGCTGGGACCGCTGGCCGAGCATTTGGGGCCGATTCCTTTCGGCGGGTAGCCGCATCGCCGGCCAAAGCCAGGCAGAGAAGTTCGGTTCCACAGGTCGATATATTTGGAGGGCGCGAAAATGGGAGCAGCCGCACAACCAGTACGCACGATTCAGGCGCCGGAGCATCCGCGTCCGCCTCGGCGAGTAAAGAGCCGCAGGCTGTTTGAACCGGAGCTGGTGCGTGAATCGTTGAAACAGTCGTTCGTGATGCTCCGGCCGGATATCCAGTGGAGCAATCCGGTGATGTTCGTCGTCGAGATCGGCGCGGTGCTCACGCTGATGTTCATTATCCAGGCGGCGGTCAGCACGGCCGCCAGCCAGGTGCCGATTACCTACTTCATAGCGCTCGATTTCTGGCTATTTCTCACGGTGCTTTTTGCCAACTTCGCGACCGCGTTGGCCGAGGCGCGCGGCAAGGCCCAGGCCGAATCGCTGCGCAAGACCCGCAGCGAGACTCCCGCCTACAGGCTCAAAAAAGGCGATACGATCGAAGAGGTGCTTTCGACCGAGCTCAGGCCGGGCGACCGCGTCGTGGTTACGGCGGGCCAGATCATTCCGAGTGATGGAGAGATAGTAGACGGGATCGCGTCGGTGGACGAATCGGCAATCACCGGCGAATCAGCGCCGGTTATTCGCGAGGCCGGCGGCGATCGCTCCGGAGTCACCGGCGGAACAAGGGTCATCTCCGATCGCATCGTGGTGAAGATTACCGCCCTTCCGGGGCAGAGCTTTCTCGATCGCATGATCGCGCTCGTCGAGGGCGCCGTCCGCCAAAAAACCCCGAACGAGATCGCGTTGACCCTGGTGCTGTCCGGCCTGACCCTGGCCTTCCTGATTGTCGTCCTGCCGATATGGCCGATGGCCTGGAACGCCGAACAGTACATGATGAGCTATCTGGGGCTCTCGGAGCCGATGAAAAGCCTCGGCACCGACGTTCCGACCCTGGTGGCTCTGCTGGTCTGTTTGATTCCGACCACGATCGGAGCATTGCTCGCCGCAATCGGAATTGCGGGCATGGATCGCGCGCTCCAGGCCAACATCATTGCGAAGAGCGGCAAGGCGGTTGAGACGGCTGGCGATATCGATACCGTGCTGCTCGACAAAACGGGCACGATCACCGTGGGCAACCGCCGCGCCACCGACTTCAAATCGGTGGCCCTCTATTCTCAGCTCAGGCTGGCGCTGCTTGCCGCGCTCGCTTCGGTCGCCGACGAGACGCCCGAGGGCAAAAGCATCGTCATCGCGGCGCAAGCGGTGGGAGTCGGTGCCAAGGAGTTGGCCGCGCCGAGCGGCGCACAGTTCATCCCGTTCAGTGCGCAGACCAGGATGAGCGGGGTGGATTTTCCCGACGGGAGACGCATCCGCAAAGGTGCGCCGGACGCGGTTATCGCTTTCATCCGGCAGCGCAACGGCGAGGTTCCGGGCGGTCTCGAGCAGGTTGTCGACGCGGTCGCCTCGAAAGGCGCGACGCCACTGGTGGTGGCGGAGAATTCAAAGATCGCCGGCGTCGTCGTCCTCGAAGACATTTTGAAGGTTGGAATGAGCGAGCGCTTCGAGCGGCTGCGCATGATGGGCCTCAGGACCGTGATGATCACCGGCGACAATCCGCTGACCGCGGCGACGATCGCCAAGCAGGCCGGCGTCGACGACTTTGTCGCGCAGGCCACGCCCGAATCCAAGCTCGCTTACATCCGCAAGGAACAGGCCGACGGCAAACTGGTCGCGATGATGGGTGACGGCACCAACGACGCGCCGGCGCTTGCCCAGGCCGACGTGGGCCTGGCGATGAATTCGGGGACTCAGGCGGCGAAGGAAGCCGGCAACATGGTCGACCTCGATTCCGACCCGACCAAGCTTATCGAGGTCGTCGAGATCGGCAAACAGCTATTGATGACGCGCGGCGCGCTGACGACATTTTCCGTGGCCAACGACGTCGCCAAGTATTTCGCGATCGTTCCCGCGCTCTTTGCCGGCACCCTACCGTGGCTCAAGGCAATGGACGTGATGAATCTGCATTCGCCGACCTCCGCAATACTGTCGGCGGTAATCTTCAACGCGCTCATCATTCCGGCTTTGATTCCGGTCGCGCTTAAAGGGGTCAGGTACCGGCCGCTCGGCGCCGATGCGCTGCTGCGCAAGAACCTTCTGGTCTGGGGCCTCGGCGGGGTAGTTCTTCCTTTCATTGGAATAAAGCTCATCGACGTCGTTCTGACCGCGATGCACATGGTTGCGTGACGATCGGGTTGCGTGACGATCGGTTTCTTTGAGGACAACAAGCGATGCGAACTCACATCATAAAAAGTCTCTGGTTGTTGGGCTCGACGGTGGTCATCTGCTGCCTGATCTATCCTTTGGCGGTATGGGCGATTGGACAGACTTTCTTTCCGTTCACGGCCAACGGGAGCATGGTCACCGGCCCGGACGGCAAACAGGTCGGCTCGCTGCTGATTGCGCAGCCGTTCACCAAGGATGAATACTTCTGGCCGCGGCCTTCGGCGGCGTCATACGACGCGTCCGCGTCCGCTTCATCGACGCTCGCTGCGTCGAACTACCTCCTTCGCGATCGCGTGGCGCGGATGCTTGGTCCGATCGTCAAGTATAAAAACGGTGCAAAGGCCGGTCAGTTGGCCGCGCCCGACGTTGAGGCGTGGTTTCAACAGGATCGCTACCAGGGCAAGGCGAATATCGTCGCGCAATGGGCAGACAATCATAACGAGCTCGCGCAAAGTTGGGTGAGCGCCGATCCGTCGCACGCCCAATATGTCAGTGCCTGGGCCAAGAGCCACAAGGCAGCGGTGACGGATTGGATAAAGCAGAATCCGGGAACTCCGCAGCCCCAGGCCTCTGACCTGGCCGTTTTGTTCTTTGAAAACTTCTCCAAGGACAATCCAGGCAAGTTCCCCTCGCAGGTCACGACGCAACTGCCAAACGGTAAGACTCAAACCGCTATCGCACCGGTAGCTAGTGGCTCGGATGTTCAGTCGATCTTTTTCGATATGTGGCGCCAAGACCATCCCGATGCCGATCTGGCAAATGTTCCCGGCGACGTGGTGACGACTTCAGGCTCTGGTCTGGATCCCGATATCACGATGGACAATGCGCAATATCAGCTCGACCGCGTGGCTTCGAAGTGGGCAACGGAGCTGAAGCGTGACCCGGCGCAGGTCCGCAGTGAGATCAACACTATCATCCAGACTGATGCGTATGCGCCGATGAACGGACTATTCGGCGAGAGGATGGTCAATGTTTTGCGGATCAACCTCGAATTGCGCAAGCGCTATGGAGCCCCGACAGGCTAGCCGCGCCGTCGAACATCGAGAGGGATGTCTCGAAAGGCCTTCTCCGGAAGTACGAAGTCTTACGAAACTTGCGAAGTCTTGCAAAGTCGTGGAGATTCGAAAATCGTACCATGTCGAAGCGGTCAATCCCCGGCTTGGGAAGGAGCCGGCCGAAGATCTGCCGCTCTTCGAATCGCGCAATCCCGAAATGAGCGAGCTCCTGGAGACCGCGGCGCGGGCCGCGGCAGGCGACGTAACCATACTGCTCACGGGGGAAAGCGGTACCGGCAAGGACGTCCTCGCGCGACAGATTCATCGATGGAGCCTTCGGCGCGAGCGGCCGTTCGTCGTAGTCAATTGCACAACTCTGGCGGACCAGGGACTGGAGAGTGAGCTTTTCGCTCACGTGCGCGGGTCCTTTCCCTCCGCGGTGGACGATCAGCCCGGCCGCGGCAAGGCGGCTCGGGGCCCAACGGTGTTTTTCGACGAGATCGCCGAGCTCGTACCTGCTCTCCAAGCACAATTTCTTCGCTTCATTCAGGAACACTGCGTCGAACCGGCCGGCGGTGATCGAGCGATTGGGGTAGATGTTCGGATCATCGCAGCCTCCAGCCGCAACTTGGAGGACGAAGTCGCGGCGGGACGCTTTCGCGAGGACCTGTACTATCGGCTCAACGTAATTACACTTAGGCTCCCGCCGTTGCGCGAGCGAATTCAGGACATTCTTCCGCTGGCGCAATGGATGCTCAGGCAGGCCCGCTCCAGGAGCGCTGGCAGACAGTTTGCCCTCTCTGCGGACGCTGCTGAGGCGCTCGTCGACTACCGATGGCCTGGAAACATTCGCGAGCTTCGCAACGCGCTGGAATGCGCAATGACCCTGGCGCATACGAACACGATCGCGCCCGACGACTTGCCCGACTCCCTGCGTAAGGCGTCGGGTGGATTCATCTCGAACGGGAATGGAGCACGGCTCAAGGAGCGCGAGCGCGAGTACATCCTGCGCGTGCTCGCGGAGAGCCGCACCCTCGATGAGGCCGCCGCGGTTCTTGGGATAAACGTGACTACGCTCTGGCGCAAACGAAAGCGCTGGGGCATCAAATGACGCTCGCGATCGCCGCATTCAGCGCCGGAACGGTCGCCGTCCGCAAGATTTCAAAATGCAATGCGTCGTTCGTTTTGCAGCAAAGGACGCATGAATGGTGCGCGAAAACATCCTGATTTATTTGCGATTTTGAAAGATCCCTCCACGGTATGGAATTTGCGCTTAGGTTCATGTCATGAACTTCTGGCGCAAACTCACGACCTCGCAGAACGGCCTTACGACGCGGCTCAGACACGACTTCGTGATCGGACCGCAGCGTCACAGCGATCTGTTTGGGCGGCCGGCGCGGCTCTACTATTGCGTCCGATGTAAATTCAGCTTCCTGGTCTGCGGGAGCAAGGTCGCGGTCCTCGACGAAGATGAACTTCCGATCACCGGCGAAGAAAGTCTCCGCCGGTTCGACACCTTCGGCGAAGGCCCCTGTCCCGTGCTCGAAGCGTTCGTATCGGCCGCGATGGCTCGTGAAGAGACTTTACGTCCGCCGTCGCGCAGCAGACGTGATGAACCCGGCAGTGTGGCTCCTGTGGCGCCAATCCACATCCCTGCCTGGTCTGCCCGGCCGCGGCCTTCGCTCCGCCTGCTTACCCGGATGCGAGAAAACTTCGGCAGATAGACGGCCGGCCGGCGCGCCCGGATCTTGAGTCGTGGCCGCGCGAACTCAGCCTACTGCCCGCTACTGCCCCAGATGCGCGAGCGCATTGCGCAACGGCGCGTCAGTAATCTGGATCAGCCCTTCGAGCGGCCGATCCAATTCCACGATCAGGAAGATTGCCCCGGCGGCCGAGAGAGCGCACACGAGCAAAACTGAGATCACGGTCGGGTTGGCGGGCGCGAACAGGCCAAAGCCAACAAAAATGATCACGAGCCAGAAAACCAGCACGATCAGGAACGGAATCGGAATCGAGCCGCCCGTCTGCTCCAGCAGCAGCGAGCGCATCCGCGCCAAGTCCGCCATTATCTGCATCGCCTGATCGCGAAGCGAGCGCTGAAGGTCGTTGGCAGGTGCGAGTTGCTCGATTTTTTCGAGGAACCTGTCCGCGCTCGCCTTTATCTCTGCTGAATCCAGCTTCGCAGACTGATAACTGCCGCTCCCCCACGTCTGACCAATCCCGCGAGCGAGTACGATTCGGAGCTGAGCACGCGCATCCCTGGTTTCGGGACCATAATGGGCCAGCACGCGGTCGAGCTGAATGAAGTCGGCCGAGAGCTGCACGATCTCGGTGCTCTGCGTATCATGCGAGCTTTTGGCCGAGGCGATCAGCAGGGCCAGGACGAGAGCCGCCATCGTCGCGACCAGCCCAATCCCGGCCTTTATTACATCCCTGGAATCCGCGTTCAGATGATGCTCCGGCAGGACGGCCCGGAGGGACATCCCGAGCATCGCGCCCCCAAAGACGCACAGGAACACGATCAGGCTGATTGCCATCGGGCTCATGGTTAACTCTGCGCGGGCCAAAACAACGCAATATCAGGACAATGCAATATCAGAATCATCGTCCGGCCCGAACCATGATCCAATACTAGGTAGTGCCGTTCCCGACGACTTTCCAGCTCACCGCGCTCACGCCAGGTTCGAGGCTCAACCGGCTTATCACTTGCTCGAGCAGCGTGTCGTTGCGATCCGCCATGATCAGGTTGGCCTGGACCTGGACCTTGTTGCTGCCGTCCAGGTCCTCACTGTCGAGTGCCTGGAGCGTCATGGCGGCGTTGTTCACGCCGTACAGAAGCAAGGTGCGGACGTGTGCTTCGTCCTCGCCGCGGCATACCACGGAGCAGGTGTAGTGAGTCTCCACTTCGGTGTTTTGCAGGGGCTGGCGATTTATCTTCATCGCCACGGGCCGCAGTACGACATTGGCGGCGATGATCGACAGGGCGGCGACGGACGCCTGCGGCAGAAATCCCCATCCGGCCAGGCATCCGACCGCCGCGGCGCACCATAAAGTAGCCGCGGTGTTCAGTCCTCGAACCGTGAAGCCCTCGCGCAAAATCACGCCGCCGCCGAGGAATCCGATTCCCGACACGACGTAAGAAACGACGCGAGTGGGGCTGGACTCCCCCGTGATCATGCTTCCGAGCATCACGAACAGCGCGGCCCCGGTCGCCACCAGGGCGTTGGTCCTGAGCCCCGCCATCCGCTGGCGCCACTGCCGCTCGACTCCGATCGCGGCGCCCAGAAGCTGCGCCAGCATCAGCCGCACGATGAATTCTGTCAGGGTCATGGGCAGTCTCCGCAATTCCGCAATTTCGTCAATTCTGCAATTTCGATCAGTCAGGTGTGAGCGGCAAAGCTTGCCGGTGGTTTCGATCAACGCATCGAAACCCTTATACTATACCCCCTAGAGTATAATGCGCAAGGAAGTTTTGGACTGGGCCACCTGAGCAAGGAAAAGATCAAGCTGCTCGTCGGGCTCGCGGACGGAATCCGCGCCGCGCGCATCGGCCGCGACATCGGCCGGGGCTCACGGACGATCGCCTTGCCGAAAACTGCATATTGACGCGAGCCTATAGGCGGCCGGCCCGACTTGGTTGCAAGGCCTTCTCGCCACTGCTAACCAATGGACGCTCGTTTGGGTCCTTGAGCCTTGAGAGGGGCCGTCTCGATGGCGCAGGCGCAGTATTTCCTCAAGCCGTCCCTGACCGAGCGCATCTTCAATCGCCTCTTCGGGATCGCGCTCGGCTTCGGTATCGGCCTGGGGCACAATTACGTGGTCGAAGTCAGGGGGCGCAAAAGCGGCCGGATTTTTTCCGCGCCCATCGACTTGCTCGAGGTCGAGAAGCGCCGCTACCTGGTCGCGCCGCGCGGCGAGACCAACTGGGTGCGCAATGCCCGCGCGGCGGGCCGCGTCACGTTGCGCAAGGGGCGCCGAAGCGACGAGTTCGCGGTGCGCGAGGTTGGTCCCTTCGAGCGCCCGGCGTTGCTCAAGGCCTATCTCGACCGCTTCGCGCTGACCGTGCAGCGCTACTTTCCAATTCCGCGGGGATCTCCCGCTTCCGAGTTCGCGCCGATCGCCGAGCGTTACCCGGTGTTCGAACTCACACCGATCGGCGAGGCGTCCACGCGTGCCTGACATCGCCGCGCCCATGGACGAGGCTCGATTGCCGCCGGGCGCATCGCCGCTGCAAGCCGCGGACGCCGCGGCGCGCAGCCGGCGCGTCATCCGATGCGTCGTCGCGTTGATGCTCTACCAGGGCTTCACGATCGCGATCCTGGGAACCGGCGCGCCGTGGATCGCCAAGAGCTTCAGCCTCGACCAATCCGGGATCGCGAGGACCTTCGCCTGGGTCTCGCTGAGCGCGTTCGGCGCACTTGCGCTGGCGCGGATGGCGGACCGGGTCGGACGCCGGCGCGTGGTGCTGTGGTCGATGATCGGAACGCCTCTGAGCGCGCTCGGCGCGGCACTCTCGCCGCACGTCGGATGGCTAATCGTCTCGTCGATCTTCATGTTCGCGTTCCTGGGCGCGACGATCGCCAGTGGAATCGTGATGCTGGCCGAGGAGTTGGCGGTTGAGGATCGCGCCAGGGGCCAGAGCTACGCCGCGCTGGCGGGCTCGTTCGGAGCCGGGCTTTGCATCCTCGTCATGCCGCTGTTGGCGCGCAGCATCTATAGCTGGCGGTTGCTGTTCGGCATTTCGGCGCTCGGAATCGCGCTCTGGCCGACGATGGTGCGCCTGGTGCCGGAGAGCCGTCGATGGGAGCGCGCGGCGGCGGCCGGCATTCCAGCGGGAACCAGCTTTTACGCGGTCTTCAGTCCAGCGTATCGCCGCCGTTCCGTGGTGATACTCATCTGCTCGCTGTTCGGCGCCACCGCGGCCACCGCTACGGACAGTTGGTCGTATTTCCACGCCGTCACGGTGGTGCACCTGTCGCCGGCGATCACCAGCACGCTCATCCTGGCCGGCGGCGGAATCGGTCTCGCCGGCTTTGGGCTTGGCGCGTGGTCAAGCGAATATTTCGGACGGGTGCGGACGGTGTCCGTGATGTGGCCGATCGCCGCGATGGGCGCGCTCTGGTACTACTGGGGCCCGCCGGCGCATTTCGCGTGGCCCGCGCTATGGCTGGGCGCCGGATTTGCGTGGCGCATGGTGATGGTCAACGGGCTGACGGTCGCGGCCAACTCGGCGGTGACCGAGCTTTTTCCCACGGCGCTGCGCGGCACGATCATCGGATGGGCCGCAATCACCAACTCGCTCGGCGCGCTCGCTGCGCATAGCTCCGTGGCGCTGCTCGCGGGTCCGCTGGGCGGGCTCTCCGTGGTGGTGGGCTATCTCGCGCTGTTCGGATTGCCGGGCGCGCTGCTGTACGCGATTTTTATCGACGAGACGCGCGGGATGACGCTCGAGGCCGCCTCGCGCGAGATCCTGCCCGGCTCTTAAGTAGTTTCCAGTTCCGCCTCTGCGAAATCCTTGCTCGCAGGGTCCCATCGGAAGGCCGCCGCGCGCGCGAACTTTCCTGCGCGCACCGAAATCACGATATAGACCGTGTCGGGGTAGTCGGGTTCGCTGGGATCGAACGAGCAGGCCTGCGCGCGATCGGTCGCCGAGAAATAGGCATCGTGGTCGGGATGCGAATGATAGACGGCGGTGAGATTGAGGTGGCGGCGGTCGATTTCATTCATCACCGCCAGATGCTCGCGCGGCTCCATCAGGAAGGCCGTGCGCGCGTCGCGCGCGAACGCAATCGGATCTTCGGCATGCTTGAGATTCTGGATATTGGTTATCGGGCGGACTTCTTCGACGGCGTCGGCGCCCCCGATGGCGTCGATACCGATAATGAAACCGCAGCACTCGAAAGGAAATTCGCGTTCGGCCTGTGCGACGATCCGATCGAAGTTGGCTTTGCGGATGGTGACGGGGTTCATCAAAGCTTTCGGCTGGCGCCAGCTTTTTCGCGCGGAGGTCAAGCCCTCGCCTGCTGAAAACTTAGCCGCTCCGCCGCGCCGCCACAACTGTGCCGCGGGACGCTGCGCGGGATCGCATCGTTCGGCTTGCCCGTGGCGCGCCCGCGCTGTAGGAAGTAGGTCGAAGTAGCTTTTGGAGAAGCAGGAAATGGAACGGACGGCAATTAGTCTCGGTGGCGTGGACCTCAGCTCTTCGGTCATGAACGCTTCGGGGCCGCACTCGGCGGAGCGCGGCGAAATCTACGAGCTCAGCGCGCAGCATCAGGGCGCCCTGGTGTTCAAATCGTGCAATATCGCGGGGCTCGAAGCGCCCGAGAATTTGAAGAACCGTGGCGTCGAGCATTTCGCTGCAATCGCACGGGAGCTCGTGCCACGCAACAAGAAGATCATCGCCAGCGTGGTCGGCAACACGGAGGACGAGATCGTCAAGGTCGCGAGCATCCTCGACCGCGCCGGGGTAAAAATCGTCGAACTCAACCTCGCCGATGACTACGTGATGAACTCGGTCGCGCCGTTCGCCTCCCTCGAGCGGCTAAACGCATTGATCGAGCGGGTGCGCGGCGAGATCGGCGCTGCGCTGGCCGTAAAACTGCCGCCCAAGCCAGGATCGATCGAGGCCGGAGCGATCGCCGATCTGATGAAGGAGACAGGCGTTGCGGTAGCGGTATGCGCCAACGACCTGCCTAAGGATCTGGAAATCGATATCGCCACGGGCCGCATCAAGGGCGCCGCGCGTCCGCTCTCGCAGGCGCATGCGTTCTGGCGGCTCGGCGGCGGCGCCTACGACGTCGTGGCGGTGGGTGGAGTCAACACCGGACGCGACGCTTACGTCGCGCATCTCACCGGTGCCAAGGCGGTCGGGGTCGGATCGGCGCTGATGAAGGAAGGCGCGAGCGCGCTCGGCCGTATCGATCGCGAACTGGACGGGATGCTCGAGAAGAGCGGCAAGCGCTCGGTGAACGAGATCCTCGGCCAGGCGCGCTTCGAGAGTTAACTTAGCGGCCGACGCTTGCTTCTCCGTTCAACGACTGAAAATTATTGCTGCTTGCTCCGTTTCTTGTGGCTCTGATAGCTTCGGCGGACAGTCGCGCACGCGAGGCGCGCCGCCTCAGCCCAGGTTTTCAGTCCCCGTCGTCTAGCTCGGCCTAGGACACCGGCCTTTCACGTCGGTAACACGGGTTCAAATCCCGTCGGGGACGCCAGTAAAATCAGGCACTTACACAGTTGGTACATCTTGACTATCGGTGTCAGTGGCAACTGAGTGCCATTTTCGAGGCTGTTTTGGGCCTTGGCCGACACCTTCGATACGGATCGAAAACGGCACGCGGCTCGGGTGCTAAAACCGCTCATCGTGGCCGAAGATCCGACAAGGGGGTAGGGCTGCCCCAGCCGAACTCATTTCATTGCGAACGCGAGAAAAGCGAGAAAGGCGAGAAAAGGTTTTCGGTCCCAGGCGCTTCGCGGTCGCAGGTGCCTGCTGGCGAAGTGGCCTTAGCAGTTCGCGTTCGACGTGCGCATCTTGGCAGACCTCACGCTCCAGGCCGTCACAACGTCACCAGGTGGCCCGCTACCCCACCCAGCTCTGCACAATTGGCTTCGCCGTGGCGGCCGCGGTCCATCTCTTCGCCCGCGTGTACTCTGGAACAGATGCTTAGCTAGAAATTACTTCGGCGTCATAAGTATTAAGCCCCACCAATTCTCGCCAGCGTCAGAGCAACTCTCGTACACAAAATGAAGAGGGTGCTGCAGATTTCGTTGCCCTGCGTGCGGCTGGGTGTTGCGGAACCGCAACTCAATGTGGACGAGAGCGGACGAGAACCATAAGGAATCAAAGATAATTCTTGCGAGTCGCGCCGGGCATCAATCCTGCTCAACCAAGTGTTGGCGGTGTAGGCGCTTAGTGGGGTCAGCGTTAATCCGAGGGCTTTGTAAATATGCAGGAATTGGTCAGGGTGCAAGAAATCCGGCAGCAGTCGGCGGCATATGAAGTGAACCTCCGACAAGAGGCGATGTTTGGAGAACCCGGCCACCTGATACTGGCTCATCTTACTGTTCGCGAGTACTCCGACACCCCAAAGTCGACGGTGGTTTTGCAGCACATTGGTGTATGGACCGGGATGTTGCTGTTCAGCGCGACTTTCTATTATGGCCTTGCGCGCCTGGTAATCTGGGCCGCGTCGCTGTGAGACTTGACCACTATCGAGAAAATCGCAGCAAAACTCTACAAGATTGCCTCACGCGCGTCCCACAGGCGTGATGTCGGGCAACTGGTCGATGCTCTGAGGGGCGCGGTATCGACGATTGCCAAGCTCGGGGCTTTGCCGACTGAGATGACGCCGAAAGAGCGCCTCAGGGTATGCGACGACGGTATCCAACGGATTGCTTAAGAGCTTGGGGCTTAGCCCGCTGCGCTCGCATTGGGTCCCTGCGATACAATTCCCGTTTGACGCGAACGATGTTTTCTGAGAGTTTGCAACCAAGCTTCGCGTTGACGCCCCTCGGCTCGAAGCTCGCGGCAATCCGAAAGACTGGCCCCACGCCCAACTGGCCCAACGATGCGCCGCATCTCCCACCTTCCCCTACTCGGCGCGCGGCCGCGGCTTTCGACGGGTTGACCAGGGGGTTGAAGGGCGTTGCATTGTATGCGCCGAGTTCGCCGGTCGCGATGGCAGCAAAAGACCACCTAACGAGGGATACGGCAGTGGGCATTTTTACACCGCTGCGCTGTCGACTCTGCCGTTGGAAGCGGCAGCAGGCGTATCAAATAGATCTTAAGCCAAATGAGTACGACGGGTTTCTCTTTCCGCGCAAGCCGCTTTACGTTTGCCTTCGTTGCCTGCCGAGGTATCAAACTGACGCGCGCGTGATGCGGGTCACTAGGGTGCTCTCCGACTCCGAGGTCGCGACTTAAGCACAAGTCCGCAACCCGAGGCGCAAGGCTAGTTTTTTCGCTCCGCGTTTTGCGTTCCCTCGGGAATGGAGCGCTTGAGCGCTTCTACCAGCTCGGCGACGGTGGAGAAGATCGGGCCGTCGTCACAGGCGAGCGCATCGTCACCGGCATCCTGCGCGAGTGGTTCGCCTTGAGCCAGGCCGCGTGTCGATCGCATAGTTCGCGCTGCCGGAGCGGCCGGTCGCCTTCACCCCTTCGCACGCGTCGTCAGAATTCAAGCCCCACGAAATTCACGCGTGTACGATGACCTCCTCGCGCAGGCGGCGGTGATTAACAAATCGCGGATGGTGAAAAACCTGTGACAGTGGATTCGTGAGGGGCGATGGGCTTGCTCCATCTGCGCGAGCGCGCTACCTAATTTCTCACATTCATCCGATTCCGCTTTTGCCGCGAGCGATTTTTTTCGCAAGGCTTCGGGCGGGGTGTCAAGCGCGCGCGGGCGATTCGGACGGGGACGGAGCAGCTGACTCCACGAGCATCAAAACGCTAGCCGACCTCAGTTCCGGTGTAAGAGCTCCGCCAGAAGGTGTTCGAGAGCACGGACAAGTCATAAATCTCAAGTGCGACGAGAGACTGATACAAAAGGGGGCAGGGGAATTGGACCAGTCATTCCTTACTCTTCGGCCTGACGAGGCCGTAGCCAAGGTGTTCGATCCGATAAAGTCGGCCCGTGATACGCTCGACCGGCTTGCCAAGGTACTCGAGCCCATGGGCCAGTTGGCGCAGTTCGCCGACGTCTTCGAGCCGATAAGAAGGTTCCAGGAGGAGCTGGCTGACGTGGCCGCAGCCTTCGAACCGATTAAGGGATTCCACGGCCATCTGGAGAACCTGGCTAACCGCTTCGAACCGATGCGAGCTTTCCAGAGCCAGCTCGAGGGAGTGGCTGCGGCGTTTCATAACCACCTCGTGAAATTGGCAACTGCGATGGAGCCAGCTACCGCATTCCAGGATCAGCTCCAACATCTGGTCAGGGCCTTCGAGCCAGCCAATTCTTTACAGCAGCGGTTCGTAGAATTATCCCGCGCCTTCGGCGGTCAGGACGAAGGCGATACACAGGCCGTTGGCGACTCCTCCGGACCGCGCTCGCGGCCACCACGTGACAGTGCTTAGCCGCACGGGACGCGATTCGATCAGTACGCGAGACCAAGGTTGGCCCCGAGCAACGACATCGAGGATCGGTTCGCCAGCGCGGTAAAATCCGCGCTTGATGGATCCAACGCGGTCAGGCCGCCCTCCGAGGAGGCCACCGTATCGGTGGAGGAGGGCCGTCCGAAGCGCAGCCGCGTTTGGGGCATCGGTCTGCTATGTATAGCATTCGCCGCGATAGCGGCAGTCGTCACTGCTGCAGCGCTGCACGTACGACGAAGTAGCGTGACGCGTTTCGCCGGCGAGATAGCTGCGATGCGGCCGGGAGGCGCTGCCTCCAATCAACCCGACGCGACGGTCGTCGCACCCGCAAACGCGACGGTCGTCGCACCTGAATCAACCGCGGCGCCTGAATCGACGGCAGCGGGTTCGAATGAGGGCGCGACAGCTACCGCGCTCGCATCGGCGGCCAACGTGTCCGGCACCCCGGCTTCAACTACAAGTACCGTCAATGAAGTGCAACAACCCCTCGCCACACCGTTGGCTCCGCCGCGTCGCGCGCAAGTTTCGCGGCAATCGCATCGACCCGCGGCTTCGTCAAGGCAACCTTCAAAATCAGATCAAACCAAGCCAGATCAAACGGGCCATCGGGCTGCAGGAGCCGCGGTCGCGCGACGTCGTGGCGCCGAAACCGCCTTGCCAGAACCATCTGCAAAGGCACAGGCGACGCCGTCGGAACGCATAAGCGATACCTCTCCGATTGGCAACGCGGAACACCAGGTCTCAGCCAGCTCATCCTCGAGCGCAATCGCGACCGTTAGAAGCGCGAGCGCGCCAACTGCCTCATCAACAGCGGCGCGTTCCGTACTGGTTTCATCGGCAGACCATTCGGTTTACTGGGCGTTTGAAGACTCGGGAACGATTTTCCGCTCGACCGATCAAAAGAGCTGGCAGCAGCAGGAAAGCGGCGTGCGATCCGATTTGTTGGCTGGCCAGGCAGTGTCAAACACGGTGTGCTGGGTGGTCGGACGTAAGGGAACGATTCTGCTCACTACGGATGGTACGCGATGGCAGCGGATCAAATCGCCGACTACAGCCGATCTTGTTAGCGTGTCGGCGGCCAGCGCCGATGTCGCTGACATCGCTGCTGCGGACGGCTCGGGCTTCAGCACTTTCGACCGTGGGAGCAATTGGCAGGTGGCCAACTGAACGCTGCTGAACGCTAGATTTTCTGCGTCTCGTTCAAATTTTTGGGAAGCCCGTGGTGCTCGGCAAGGTCTCGCATCGCGCTGAGCCGAAGCCCGGCTCTGCTTCTCGAAATCTCCAAAGCATCATTCGACTTTGTCGCCGCGTGGCCCAAAGGGCCGCAACGGACTGTAATCTGGCAGAAAATAAAAGTTTGCTACTGTTTGCGAGAAAGCCTCGACTTGCGCGCCTGGGATTCCTTTTCAATCCAGTGTCCGAGATCCTCTATGTTGAACCGCCAGTCGCCCCCTATGCGGAAAGCGGGAATATCCCCTCGTTTGAGCATCCTGTAGATGGTCTGTCTACTGACGCGCAGGTATTCGGACACCTCGGGAATCGTTAGAACTTTCCGTTTCAAGATTTCGTGTGTGACGTCCACGCGTTTCCTCATCTTACGGCTCCGAGCTGCGGGTTTGGCTCCTCGACGGCCATAAGGTCTCAAACGGACAATGACCTCAAAATAAGCCTGCCGTTCGGTCCTATGGGCTAAGGGACACAATGATGCTGGTGCCCTAGGCGCGTTTACTTGCGGGATTGAGCGCCAGCTGCGTCTCAGGGTGAGAATTCGAAGATAGAGACGGTAAAATTTTCGTTACGCGTCTGTTAAGCGGGCCAACCGGGCATTGCTCTAATAACGCCTGTAAAGATTAATTACATGCACTGACGGCTAATAGAGTCAAAAGACCAAGGGATGAATCTGCCGCAGCCGTCAAAAATTGACGGTAAAGACCGAAAGTTAGGCTAATGGATTTCTCGTTACGCGGATGATTTCCTCTAGCTTTAGATAACGGGCCGTCATAGTATCAAACCTTACTGAAGATGATTCATTACGGTCGTACTTTGTCCTAGATATCTGTAAGCCCATCAGTTGAGCGGGTGTCAGGACATTTTGCGGACGGTCTGGGGGAGAGCCGCGGTAGCGAAGGACCGAGGGGAGGGTTTTTTTATGCAGCCCAAGGGAGATCTCATGCAAGACCGACCCGCCGAATTTCGCGTCCGCCTCCAGGAGATGCTCGATTCGCATGGACTCTGTGCGGACCTGGCGTCCGAAATCGAAGATCATTTGACCCCGGTTACGTATGAGAAGGGAGCGGTTATCTTCCTGCGAGGTTCTGCAGCCGACCTTCTCTTCTGGCTCCTCAAGGGGTTCGTCAAGCTCTACTTGCCCCTCAACGACGGCAGCAGGACGCTGGTCGACTTGGCCAGACCCGGTGACTTCCTGGCATTCGTCAATGAGGAGAACTCCACGGGCCGTCGCCAGATTCTCGAGGCGCACGCTCTAACGAAATGTTCGGTCGGGCTGTGCACCCGGGAGCATCTGCGGCAGCTCCTGAACAAAGTTGATCATCAGACGGCGGTTCGAATGCTCGAACAGCTCAATACAGCTTGGTCGACGACGTTCGAACGATACATCACCTTCATAGGCTCTTCCTTCCGCGTGCGACTTGAGATGGTGCTCAAGAGACTAGGCACCCGCGTCGGCATAGAGGACAAACGAGGGACGCTCATCATGCCCGAGTTAGGCCACGAAGACTTGGCAGAAATGATCGGCAGTTCGCGTCCAATGGTCAGTAAGCTGATCAGTGATATGACCCGTGAAGGGTTGCTGACGCGCGGTGAGAACCGCCATTTCATCCTTTGCATGCAGCCACAACCGTCAACAACGACTCATACTGACGCCTTTCAACCGTCAATACGGGCTAATGGCGTCTCCAAGCAGACGGCCCGCTCGCGCGTCCTGCTAACCGTTCCGCCACGCGGGAATTCTCAGGGGCCTTTTCATCGACCATGAAGTAAAAACTCAATCGAGAGTAGACGGCGGCCAAGCTGGCCCCAGCGGGCATCGACCCGCAACCGATCCGACACGAGTGATGAGCGATTTCTGCTGACCCCCCAGAGGTGGCGACGGGTCGTCAGCGGAAGTTGGAGCTTACCCTTTGAAGCGGTAGTGCGTTAACTGTTTCACGGCCTCGAGGCTGACCTTTAAGCGCGGCTGAGATTCCATTTTTCAGCTCGGCTCCATCAAAGGCCTCTGCCGCAGCTTCCGCCGCCGCGGTGAGCGCACAGGCAATATCCGCGCGAGCAACGCCGTAATGGGTCACTGCGCGAAACGCGCTGGGTCCGCGTGAGCCGACCAGCACTCCGCGATCGTTGAGCGCGGCCGAGAACCTGGCTGCCGCCGCGGGTCCTTCATCGACCTCGAAGACCACCATGTTAGTGCGTCTCTTAACCGGCCACACGGCCAGGCCCGCGACGAGCCCAAAACCCTCGGCGAGGATGCGGGCGTTGACGTGGTCCTCAGAGAGCCGATCGACCATAGCGCTCAATGCGACAATTCCAGCCGCTGCAATAATCCCTGCCTGGCGCATCCCACCCCCCAATATCCTACGTATCCGGCGTACCCGCTCGATGAACGCAGCGGTGCCACAAAGCAGCGAACCGACCGGACATGCGAGCCCCTTGGAGAGGCAGAAGGACACCGAGTCGGCGAACGAAGCGATGTTCTCGGGCGTGGTCGCGAGCGCGATGGCCGCGTTGAAGATCCGCGCGCCGTCCAGATGAACCGGGAGCGAATGGTTGTGCGCGAGCGCGGAGACCGCGGCCATGTGCGACAACTCGACCGCAGCGCCGGCGCAAAGATTGTGCGTGTTCTCGAGCGCCACCATCGCGGGTTCGGCGAAGTGGGCTTCGGACGGACGTTCGATCTCCATCCGCAATGCGTTGAGATCGAGTTCACCGTCGACGGTATTGCGGATTGGCGTCATTACGATCCCGCCGAGCGCCGCCGCACCGCCGGCCTCGTAGACGTAGCTGTGCGCCTGGGAGCCCAGAAACGCTTTGGTCCCGCGCGGGCAGTGGGCAATCATCGCGGCCAGGTTGCCCATCGTTCCGCTGGGCAAGAGCACCGCCGCTTCCTTTCCCATCAGCGCCGCAGCCGTCGCTTCGAGCCGGTTGACGGTCGGGTCCTCGGCGTAACCATCGTCGCCCAACTCGGCGCGCGCGATCGCCTCGCGCATCTCGTCGGACGGCAAGGTTACGGTATCGCTGCGGAGATCTATCTTTCTCACGTGAATTCCTCCCACCCGAGCGATTCAATTAATTCGGGCCGCTCGCAGCTCGACTGGGAGGAAAGCCCGGTTTCGATCTGACCGAAGTTGTCCTTTGCCGATCGTTCCAATCTATCGATAGGTCTGACATGAAGTAACGCGCTATGTGTATCAATTATGATCCAAAAGGATCTGATCGATTGATCGTTTTTATACATCTCTGAGCGGCAAATCGTCCGAAGTTCTCAATCGATGAAGCGGTATGTGCAATCGGCAAAGAGTGTGGAGCGTCTCAATCACACAAGGAAGCGAACGCCGTTCGCCGTCAGAACGACTCACTATGGTTTTAGACCGCGATATCATCGAGTGTATGCGCCTTGGACTACTTGATTTTGCATGATCCTGCGCATGACGGCATGTCGCTTCAGTTGCGTAAAAAATTAGCGCGGTCAAAACGCCCGTGCGTCAATTGCCGCTCCCGCCTTTTTAATGACGGTCAATTACTGATGTGAACCGCCAAGCCCCCAACCATATACTATGAGGATCATGCGACCGGAGTCGGGGACATAGCAGCTTATGTAGCGCACAAGGATGCTCTGACCTCCTTGGATATCAACATGTCTCGGACTAGAATCGTCGCAAAAGACGAGAATCTCTAGTGCGTAACAAAGGCCAATACCAATGGAATTTCATCAGCACTTTGGTCTGAGCAAACCGCCTTTCGAGATGGTCGGCCAAACGACCGCACTATATATGAGCAAGTCTCATCGCGAGGGCCTTGCCGCTTTGGAATGGGGTTTGCTGCATGAGCCAGGCAGCTTTACCTTGCTTATGGGCGAAGTCGGTACCGGCAAGACGACGCTGATAGGGGTCCTTCTCGGTCGGCATTACGATCTCGCACGCATCGCATACGTAATGAATCCTAAGCTGGGCTTTGAAGAAATGCTGCGGGTGATTCTTGAGCGGCTCGGATATCTGTCAAATGCGGCGACAAAGCTTGAGCTACTGAGAAAGTTTGAAGGGGTTTTCGAGCAGCTCAGACCGAAAGAACGGATCGCAATCATCGTCGACGAAGCTCAGGCCCTGAGCGATGAAACCCTGGAGGAGCTTCGCCTTTTCTCTAACTACAGTCAGCGTTGCGCAGGGCATCTCGAGATCTTGCTGGTCGGCCAGCCTGAGCTTTTGACGCGTCTCATGGCGCCATCGCTGCGGCAGTTTCACCAGCGTATCGGCGCGCGAGCGGTATTGAACTCGCTCGAGCGAGACGAGGCCTTGGAATACATCGACTATAAGTTACGCAATGCCGGAGGTTCTGCGCATAGCATCTTCGCCGACCGCGCACTCCGGGAAATAGTTGCCCATAGCCAAGGAATTCCGCGCCAACTCAATCTCCTCTGCAACAACGCCTTAATTCGCGCCTATGCAGCCGGTCTGCGTTGGGTGTCGATGAAAATCGCTCTCGCGGCCATACAGGAATACGAAAATCTGGGACAAACCCCCGCAAAGTTCCGCGAGCCGTTCACACGCCGAGTCATTCGTTCGATTACCGCGAGCCCCGCGATTTCTTTCGCAGGACTCGGGCTGGTCGCGTTGGCCGGCCTCTATGCTCTCGGCGTCATGGGGATGCCTTATGCCGACCTTATGTTTCGCGGAGAGACGAAGCCGGTTGCGAGCACGGATCACGAGGCTACCGTCAACCCTGCTGCTCGCGTCTCAACGGGTTCAGATACCGTCGTTTTACACAATGTGGGCGCGGTGGGTGAGGCACTCGCTAAGCTTTTATCTCCGGCGAATGATAGTGAAGCGAGTAAACGGGCCGTCGACAATCTGTCGTCAGCGCCGAGCTCGATACCGCGCACCAGTGTCGCAAATCCGGGCAGCAACATCCAGCCGAAATCTCACGACGCGACCACATATTCTGTACAGAGCGGCGACACAATTGAAGGAATCGCGCGTCGACATTTCGGTTCGGAGGTCAACATCGAAAGTGTCATCAAGGCGAATCCGCAGCTTCGAAACGCTAATCGAATCTATCCTGGCGACACTGTATTTCTTCCAGTCGAATCCGCACGGCGTGGCGAAAACTGAATACACGTGGATGCTATCCAGGCCTCCAGTGAGTGGAACGCACGGCGCGCCGGAGTGTTGCCGAAAGCTGCGGTTCCTTATCTAACGAGGCATTGATACGACGCGCATCTTTCCGTTGCTCGTGACACGAACAAGTGGCTATTGGTCGCTTTTCCAGATTTCCCGATGACCTGGCCGATTAGCCTGAAAAGATGACTATGGCTTGTGTAAACCGTCGGTTTCGAATTTGTTAGACTGGGTTTCGAACTTGTTCGACTGGGTTTCGAATTTGTTAGACTGGGTTTCTATCCATAGTGCCAGGTCCTCGATGTTGAAACGCCAGTTACCAGCGAGTCGAAAGGCGGGAATTTGCCTTCGCCTAAGCAGTCTGTAGATAGTCACGGGACTAACGCTCAGGTAGTCGGAAACTTCCGAAAGAGTCAGAACCTTCGGGATAGTCTTAAGCATCACGGGCTGTCGCCTTTTCATGGGTGCGACCTCTGAATCTCAGAGCGACGTACACCGCAAAGATGAGAAGATTGCCGCTTCTCACATTTGCTATACAAAAGGTGACACGTCGCGTGATGGTGCGCTGGCAATATCGCATTTCTCATATGGTGTCGTGGAAGCATCGCAGACAAAAGCAAGCCGTTGCTACGTGTTAGTAACCGGTTTAGATCATAAGAGTGCTTGCGAGTGACGCGGGCTTCAGTTTAGTGATGAGAGCTTCCGTGTGATGGTGGTGCGCTCAGGCATTTGAGCTGCGCGGATTGCGCCAGGTCGAGCGAGGGAACCGTTGCTTACGTCGATCCCGGCCGAGCGGCGTTCGACATCGAGCACTTAGTGACTTGCTGCAAAAGATCTGTCTGCTAGATCCGGTCGTCTCGGCGCCGGCCGGGCGCACTTTCTGCGCGGGCCTGGGAACCTGCTCCGGAAACGGTGAATTGTCAGGTGTGATCATTGGTCTGCTAGTCTTAGTCTGACGATCGGGGTAGCCCGCAGCATTCATCCGGCATGCGCCTAAGATCATGCATTAACGTGTCAATTGATACGGCGAATAACAAATGGTCAAAAGAACTAAGAGACTGCTTGGCGACGTATGCTAAAAATTGACATCAGAATTCCAGCTTTGGGTTGATCGTTCCTCAATCGCGACCGGATCTCCTCTAGGTCCGCGCAAAGAGAGCAGGTATGATCTACTTCAAGCAGAAGCCATTTGTAGCCTCTTATTTCTATCTTAGTCGTTAACAGAGAGCAGTTTGGCGGGAGGTTGGGCATGAGGAAGAAGCTCAAAGCGAACCTTAAGGGGAATGAACATGCAAAATCAGGGCTCGGAATTTCGTTCCCGTCTGGAAGAGATACTGGACAAATGCGGACTGCCCACCGATATGGCGGCCTATATCGAAGACCGCTTGATCCCGGTCACGTACGAGAAGGGGGCGGTGATCTTCTTACGAGGCGCGCCATCCGACCTTCTTTTCTGGCTGCTTAGAGGATTCGTCAAGCTCTATTTGCCCCATGCGGACGGTAATCGGACCCTGGTCGACCTAGCGCGGCCCGGCGACTTCCTGGGATTCGTCAATGACCAAGATTCCAAGGGTCGGCGCCACCTCCTGGAGGCGCACGCCTTGACGAAATGTACCGTGGGACTGTTCACCCGTGAGCAAATTGCCCCAATCCTGAACAAGCTCGACCGCGCAGGCACGATTCATCTGCTCGAGCAGCTCAACGTCGCGTGGTCCGCGATGTTCGAGCGCTACGTTTGGTTTCTCGGTTCGCCTTTCCGGACACGACTCGAAATGGTGTTTAACGGCCTCGGCACCCGCTTCGGGATCAACGACAAGAGAGGGACCCTCGTGGTGCCCGAGCTAAGTCACGAGGACTTAGCAGAGATGATCGGAAGCTCTCGACCGATGGTGAGTAAGTTGATCGGCGACATGATCAAGGAGGGTTTCCTCGCGCGCGGCGAAAAGCGTCATTTCATCCTTCGCCCCAAGGAAGGAGGATCGACTGTTACGTCTGATGACGTTCAATCCCCGGTTCCGCGGAATGGTTATTCGAAACAGACGGTCGGGGCGCGCGATCATGCCAGCGCCCGACGATCTTTGACGCTCTCTTCCCCAGCCCAAAACGGTTCCTACGGCACGATGGTTAAATAGACTAAGCCGCAGTTTGCGCAAGACCGATCAACCTCCACGAACTTGTGAAAGCGCTATTTGGAGATCGCGTATGTATGCAGCAGATCCTTGGTACCTTATACGAACCAAGTCAAACCGGGAACGTTTGGTTCGTGAACAATTAGCGCTCATTGTGTCGGACATTTTCCTGCCGATGCTCAAGTTGCCTTTTACGCGATCGCATCGCACATCTCCATCTCTGGTGCCACTATTCCCACAATATATATTTGCTCGAGTTCATCTTGCTACGCAATTTTTTGAGGTCCGATACATGCCCGGCGTTACCGGATTCGTTTCTACGGGTTGCGAGCCTATTGCCGTTTCGGAGGCGATAGTCGATAGCGTTCGCTCGCGGTGCACGGACTCCATTCTTCAGTTGAATCCGATACCTTTCCGGCGTGGGGAGCATGTGCGCGTGGTCGGGGGCCCCTTTCGTGATTTCGAGGCGATGTTCGAAAACTACTTGTCGGGTACCAAACGGGTGGCGATCCTTATGAAAAATATTGAGGGATGCGCAGTGCGAGTAGTCGCAAGCGCATCGGCCGTCGCCAGGATATAGCCGGAATCGGCCTCTCAAATCACCCGATCCAACAGAAGCTGAACTGGTTCGGGGAATCCAGGCGAAAACCCCTTGGCTCGCGGCTGGTCCGATAGCTCGTGGTCATCGTCAACACTACTCCAAGACACCGGCTAAATCGTAAAAAATTTGTCTCTCATACGCCGGCAAACCATTCGGATCCGTTGTTTTCCACGGTTCCGCCAGTGCAATAGGATAGAAAATTTATCTCGGTCAGATACTTGACCATCTTGTAGCCGAGCTTGACCGCTGAATATAGGCGAAGCGGCGCTCCGTGATCGGGGTGCAGAGGATGGCCGTACATGCCATAAGCCAAAATGGTCTGTGGATGAAGCGCGCTCGCGCGATCCCACGACGACCAATAGCCGGCGTCGAAAGAACGGAACTCCACGTAGGGCGCCCTTGGATCGGCGCCGACGGTCCGGGCGATCTCGCTCAAGCGCACGCCATGCCACGCCGCCACGGCCGACCAGCCATTGACGCAATAGTGGCGTACGCGCATGTCCATTCGCGGCATCGCCTTCAACTGCTCGAGTGTGAAAACAGACGGACGGGCGACCAGCCCGCCCACCTTAAGCGACCATCCGGCGGGTGCAAGTGGAACCTTGTCCGATTTGAAGTAGCTCGGAAACTGCGGCTCAGGGGTGAGATCCTCGGGCGGTGACTCGGGAACCAGTCGCGACGGTGAAAACAGAAAGCCCTCGAAGTGTTCATTCCACCGGAGCATTCCGTTTGTGAACAAGGTCGCCATCCGATGAGGCGAGTCGCATCCCGCGAGCAACGACGCGGCTCCGATTCCCGCGAGCAGCTTGCGCCGCGTTATCAACCTAGTCACGCTTCCCTCCAGTAACTATCGCGAACAGATTGCGCGGATGCAGCGATACCATCACGACGTGAATGGTCACGAAAAATGCGAGCAGCACGAGCCCCAGGAGATGGAAGACGCGAGCGGCGTCGTAGCCTCCGAAAATCGTGGTCAGCCAGTGAAGCTGTACCGGTTTGTAGATCGCCAGCCCGGACAGAACCTGAATCGTGATGAGTATCAGGACGAAAGTATATGCGAAGCGCTGAAGCCCATTGTAGAAATCCTCTCCCGGGTGCGTGCGGAGAATGCGCAAGTAGTAGCCGAGCATCAGGAGAGCATTGCGGGCGTCGCGCCGAGGCAAAAAGAGCCGCCGCCGCCATTCGCCGCTCAGGAAAAAATAGCCAACGTAGATACAGCCATTGAGGACCAGGAACCAGGCGAGCGCGAAATGCAAATGCCGCGCACCCGTCAGCCATCCGCCGATCCTGAGCCACGGGGGAGGCGCGAAATCTTGCCAGGGATACCAGGCGTATTGAGCCCCGAGTGGCCCCAGCGCGGGATAGGATGCAAAGATTTCCAGGCCGCTCCCTGCCATGAACACGATCAGCAGGACATTTATCCAGTGGTTGAGACGAATCGTAAGCGGCTGTGCGCGCCGTCCTTTCCACCTGGCATCGCGCGTCGGGGGGATGTCTTCATTCGCCGGCAGTCTCGAAAGAACGCTACTCACTTGTCGCCCCAACAGCATCGGATTCGGCGTAGGCGTCGACCTGCCGCCCTCCCTTATTTTTCCGTCTAATGATCATCATCTACCTTTTATCAGAGGTAGTCCGGAGTTCCGTTGTTGCTTCATGGTTGCTTGACCAGGATAGATCGGATGGCATGTCTTTCAAGCCGGGATTCCCCGTCTTGACTCTCCGATTCCAACTCGGCCGTTCGCGTTGAGCGGCCGCTCGGCTAAATCATGTGTTGCGCGCAACATGGTTGGCCACCTTTCCGCCCTTATAGCACTTGACCCTGACCGGTGCGTCGTCACTCGACCTGTCGGTGCTGGTTCGGTTTGATAACTACGCAGGCCATTGGCCTCCCCAGCTTCGACTGCGTTCGTCACCCTGGAACAGGCGATCGTCGCTACCGGTACGACACTAGCGGGTCGGCCGGCGCATGTCTTTTCGGTGTTTGAATAGATCTACGCGCTACCTTGATATCCATCCTTGCAAAGAGCTGAACGTGATCGAAACGGAGATCCAGCTAAGCGCCTACGCTTGCCTTTGGTTAAATCCTCCCCTGTGGTTACCGAAGTGTCACCCGTCCTTTTAATTTCGCTTATCATTCTTAATTTTTCGCTGCGGATTGTAGGTTTCGCTCACGTTTGGCTCGCTTCGCAATGGACGATTTCCGCACTTGACGGAGATCACCCGCTTGAATAAAAAGCTCACCGAGGGGAGGGCCGCGGGGCGGTTGGCAGCGCAGTCATCAGTATTCAGTATTCACCTTTATTGTTTCTACTTCTGAATAAACCTTCACGGCGCGCTGCAAAGCGTTCTCACAAAAGATCGAACGCACCTGGCTCGAGCGGGATCGAAGCACGGCGTTTTGCCGGCCTGTGAGGCATCATAGCGTGTGCTTGTTGCCGCTCTGCGGCATCCGAATTGGTGCCGTGCATAGTAAAGACCGTCTCGTTCAAAAGAATGACATGTCCAAAAATGAACATGTCCGAGAATGGGTATGCGCTCTAATATGTTTTCTGAGAACGTTGCCGACGCGCGGCACCGTGGAATTGTTAAGGGGTTGCTAAAGACAATTGGAGAATCGATGCTGTTTATTGCGCGACCTCTGGGCTGTTTCACGTCTTCTCTTCGATCCATCCCCACTCGGCTCGCACGTGCACGCGATCAAGAAACCGCTTCGCGACTTCAACGCAAGCTTCGAAGTTTACTTATCGAACGAGACGAGTCGCTATTCTCGTCAGCGCTGACAAAAGCACCTAGCCTGCAAGGGATCGCTGACGCATCAATTGTTGTCAGAAGTCAGAACGGTCGCGATACTTCGGGGGTGCTAAAGCTAGCGCGGAGCAGATTCAGACGGTGTTGCACGAGCGCAACCCATCCTTGGCTAGGGTTTATGCAGCTAGGATGCCCTGTATTGCGCGAGCGCGAGCCATCCTTCGCTAGGGTTTACGCAGTTAGGGTGCCTCTTCGAGGTTGCGCAGCCGCAACATCGAATTGCTGCTGCGTCGTAAGGACCGATAAGACCAAAAATAGAAGCTATAATGTGTATAGCGATGTTGTGGCACGGTGATTGCGTTTGAACCGTCAAGCGGCGGACCAAAAGGAGCGCAGCCTCCTCAAGACGAAATGTCCTATAGCGCATTGGCCGTCTCTGACCCAGAAATCGACATGTCCAAAAACGGACATGCGTTGGATTAGTTGCCCTGGAACGTTGCCGAAGCGCGGCACCATGAGCTTTCGAGTGACCGCTGAAGACGTTTGGAGAACCGCGAGACTGCTGCTTTTGATCGAAGGGGGGAAAAGATCATGAAACAACTTAGTGTCCCGCAGTAGACAGTTCGACCAATAGACATTCGATAGTCAGCAGTCCTGGGCAGATTAGTCTGCCGCATGACTGAATTTTCGAGGGATGGCCATTTGCGTCATTCCGACGACGCACAGCTGCGTGCAAGGCCTGCGTTCAAGTTGAAAGGGGGAAGACAGTGAAAGTTGAGGGGGGGAAGACAGTAACGCGGCGATGCGGATTTGGACGACGCTTTGGCATGGATCTGGTGGCCGCGGCGGCCATGCTTTGTGTGCTGTTAATGGCCTTCGAACCAGGTGCCAAGGCAGATGTCGGTGCTAGTGACGGCAAGGGTGTCGCTTTTGGGTCTGCTGCCGTCCGGACGAGCCAGAAATACGAAGCTAGAATTGTGCACCCGAAAGGCGGCGCAATCATATCAGGTGCGACTTATATCCAGCTCAAAGCCCGTCCAAACATCAAAATACTGTCGGTCTTCATTGACGACCAATATTTTACTTCCGGCCCTCCATACACTATCCCTTGGAACTCCGCCACGGTGACCAACGGTCGGCATCGAATCACAATTGCAGCGGCGACGCCTGCGCTAAGTTCCAGCGCTCTATCGCCAGATTCGCAACTGCGACTACAGACCGTGCAGTTTACCGTGCACAATAGGCACCGCTTGTTGCAGAGCTCGCCAACGCCCACACCTGACCCAACGGCGACTCCAACTCCTGCATCTACACCCTCCCCCGTCCCAACTCCGGCTCCCACGCCACGGCCAACGGCGTCTCCGGCTCCCACGCCACGGCCAACGGCGTCTCCGACTCCCACACCGCCAACTCCGACGCCAATACCTACTCCCGACCCGTCTTCTCCCACCCCGCGGCCCACTCTGGCCCCAACCCCAACTGCTGCACCTACGCCCTCTCCCCACCCAACAGCGACGCCGGTGCCGGCTGTAACTCCAACTCCGAAACCCACTTCATCTCCTGTACCGACATCGACACCTACTCCGTTCGCCGCTGCTTTTTATGTTTCCGGTTCAAGCGGTAACGACTCGAATCCCGGCACGTTTCCGGCACCATTTAAGACACTTGGAAAGGCGCAAAGCGCGATGAGAGGCTCGTCTACCATAAAGACTACGTATGTTGAGGCCGGGACTTACTCGATTGCTTCAGACTTCACGTTCTCATGGCAAGATGCCGGTGAAACATGGCTCCCTTACACAGGCCCAAACACGGTCACTCTGGACGGTGGCCGCACTGGCTATATGGAGGCAAATGGGGCCACCGGCCTCGCGGTTTACGGTTTCACGATCCAAAACTTGGCTGTAAGTCCTAGCGGGGGAGGACTGGCATTAAGCGGGTCAAACTACACGGTCCGGTGGAATACGTTTCTTAATTGTTTTATGGAATGCATTTCCGGCGGTGACGTTCAGCACGCTTTGATTGACAGTAACACTCTAAACGG